>Ga0068851_10000029_pt1 | contig 116092 bp, 148 predicted proteins | sample KBSCornC12_FD_66588 | JGI IMG/M metagenome (GOLD analysis project Ga0068851, IMG submission 66588) | Corn rhizosphere microbial communities from Kellogg Biological Station, Michigan, USA - KBS Corn C1-2 | ecosystem: Host-associated > Plants > Roots > Rhizosphere > Soil ...
ATATTTTTATATTTTTATATTTTTATATTTTTATATTTTTATATTTTTATATTTTTATATTTTTATATTTTATATTTTTATATTTTTTATATTTTTTATATTTTTATATTTTATATTTTTATATTTTTTATATTTTTATATTTATATTTTTATATTTTTATATGTGGATATTAAAAAACAGATGCCATTTGTAAATTCTGCGCAGCGGAGGGCGTGTATGTACAAGGAGCAGAATGATTTACGGAAAGGAGGACCAGTAAAGTGGGATTGTGTTAAATTTGGCAAGATATTATATGCTGGTCGGTTACGCAAAATATACATTGGCCCAAGAGGCGCAAAATACATAAACGTTCGTGGCAGAAAAGTATACGTCTATGGAACGTATTAAACTTTCATATATCAATATGAAAAAATAACTCTCTTTGCTCGTAATTTATGGAAAAGGTAACAGTGGCATGCGATACAAAACACCTCCAAGTTCGACTATCAGAGATTTATTTGTACCGGTGAGCCCGATTGCTGTGTTGTCGACGATATACTGCGTTCGCATTACATTGGAACCCACTTTTACAGTAAACTGACCACCCGTCGTTCCAACAGCAGAATCACCAAAAACTATACTACTGGCTCCTATTCCAACAGCAGAATTACCAACGACTATACTACTTGCTCCTGTCGATCCAACACCTGCAAATGAGGTATTTGGGCCAATACAAATACTGTTTGTAGGAACACCTGCAACACCCGCATTGAGACCGATTGCAATCGAATTATCAGATTGTCCCGTAAACCCAGCACTTACACCTATTGCTATCGATTGTTGTCCTTGAAAATAGTTTCCTGCTAACCTACCTATCGCAATTGCTGCTACATTTTGTTTAGTCTGACCTGCTGTTTCTCCTATTGCAATACCATTTGCAAATTGGCCTGTCTGACCAGCTTGCGGACCTATTGCAATAGCTGAACCACTTTGTAAATTTTGACCAGCTAATAATCCTATTGCAATAGCCGAAGTTTGTTGTGAAAAGTTACCAGCTTGTGGTCCTATTGCAATACTCGCAGTTTGTCCAAATTCTCCTGCTTCCTCTCCGATTGCTATTGCTTTGAAATTTTGATTTGTTAATCCCGCTTGTGGGCCAATTGCAATACAGTTTGTTCCCTGATTTGTTAAACCAGCCTGAGGCCCAATAGCAATAGCAGTATCATTTTGGCCCGTCTGACCGGCTTGTGGACCAATCGCAATAGAATTGTTACCTTGAGAAAACTGACCGGCGAGATAACCAACAGCAACAGTATCGCTACCTTGATTAATTTGACCTGCCTGATTACCTACAGAAACAGCAAAGTTTGATGAATTTTGTCCGGCTTGATAACCGACAGCAACGACACCCACAGATGATGATATATTATTACCAGCCTGAAAACCTACTGCAGTATTATCAATACCCGAAACAAGACTCGCCAACGCCGAGTTTCCTATTGCTGTATTATTACCGGCTGTTGTCGTTAGCAACGTTAGTGTATTTTCCCCAAATCGTAGAGATGATATATCGCCATTATTACCAATTAAAACTGTACCGGAAACTCCAACTGCAATATCATTTACATGCCAGATAGAAGTTGTAGTATCTGCAGTTCCATCTGGTAATCCTGACCCACCAATCGGCTTTCTCCAGAAATCCAAATTTAACAATGGCCCCGTCGCTCCTATTGCTCCTGTAGATCCCTGCGGGCCTGTTGCGCCTCTCGGTCCGGTTGCACCAGTATTACCAAAACCACCCGTTACACCAATTAATCCTTGCTGACCAGTTGCACCCTGCGGTCCCGTCGCGCCTTGTGGGCCAGTTGTACCTGTCACACCTTGTATGCCAGCACCAGTAAATCCTTGTGGCCCTGTCGAACCTTGTGGTCCAGTTGAGCCTGTTGCACCATCTAAACCAACACCAATTTGAATCCATGTTGTACCATTCCAAGCATATAATGCATGTGTAGTATTTACAAATATAAAATATCTATCTGGCGCTAGAGGTGGACTCGTAGGCCCTGTCGGTCCTTCAATGATATTTTGAGTTTCAATCTGTAGTCTTGTTGAACCGGAAGTAGCGTTGAGATAGACTGTTCCTTCAGACCAAAATTGTAATGTACTACAAAGCGACAATGAAACAGATGAGATTCCTGTTGAACCTGATGCTCCTGGAACGCCTTGCCACGTTTGCACTTTAATAGCCCCTTCTTGATTCGGACAATCGATAGGATCCGTTGGACAAGCGAAATAAGTCGCCGTATTCCGTTCACACCGACAAAAACCAGCACAAAATATACATGGTCTATTCATTTTTATTATTATTTATATTTTTTCTATATATCTTTTTTATAAACGAAATAAGAAATATAAAAAATGGAAGAGAGTGTTTCTCAGATTATAGATGGTTTATGGTTGTCTGGTGAAGGAGGTGCGCAGTCTAGGGAATTTTTCGAAAAGGAAAATATAAAAGGTGTTGTAAATTGTACTCCTAGTACTCTCAATGCGTATGCTGCACATGGTATAGAATACCTACGAATTCCTGTAAATGATTCCACCGACAAAGAAGATCTTGAATTAATGGACGAGTATATAGATTTAGCGGTTGAATGGTTACGTGTTCATCATAAACTACAAGGCCTAAATGTATTGGTTCATTGCGCCCAAGGGATTCAGCGGTCTGCAACCGTCGTTTGTTGTTATCTACAAAAACATTGGGGGCTCAAATTTAAAGAAGCCGTCGAATTCATGATCATCCGTCGTCAAGCAGTCTTTTACAACGGAGATAAAATGACCTTTCGATCCCTACTAGAAAATTATGTAAAGTAATTGGGCTATATATAAAACTGAAAATATTGTTGGAATATGGTTAAAAATCATAGAAAATGATATCACCGGTAATGTCGATGGTGTTTATGTCGTTGTGGATAATTGGAATTGTATTTGATGGGTTAATTTGGATATTGACATTGGTGACCCTTTCTGGTTATAATAAATGCTCGTATGGAACTAGTTGTCAATTTTCAAACGTCAATGATACATGTTTTCTTGCTGTTGATAATACCACAACAATCTTGGATAAGATGACAGCTTCGCCAACGGCATTGCATGCATGTTTTACAAACAGCACGATTACCTGTTATTATTCCAAGGTAGCAGATTCCAGAGGTGATGTTCTAGGTAACTATTACAAATCATCTTGTTTCGACAACTATAATAATTTTATGAGCCAAATTGTAGCATTTACGAGCCCACCAATTGTTTCGTTTATCTTTTTCCCCATTTTGGCATACTTGTTATTTATTTGTGAATATGATTGTTGCCGTAAAAAAGGATCTACTAACCCAGTGTAAACAAAACTGACTCTCTCGTAAATTGGTGTCTTTCTCCTGCTACGTCGGTGTCCCGGAAAGATCACCGACATAGGAGGACCAAAACTGAAAATATATCTAAATATATTTCAAGAATGATAGAGAATGACGGAAACAATAAAGATTTTGCTTTTATTAATGACTACGTTATCAGTACTCTATGTAGTGTCAACATGGGTAACTAGTGTTGTAATAATGTCTACAGTTACAAATTGTGCATATTGGGCAACTTGTAGTTTCTCAACTGTAAATGATACATGTTTTCTATCTGTCGACAATAGGACTATTACATTGGATAAACATTCTGCCTCGGCATCTGCACTATACTCTTGCGTCAATAATCTTAATATTAAATGTTTCTACGCCAATTCTCGTGATGCTATTGGCGAATCTCTAGGAGACTATTACAAAACAGGCTGTAGAGACCGATATTACGAATTTGCTCTAGGTAATATAATGACCAGTAGCGTATTTTTTATTCCAACAGTCGCTTTATTTATTGCCATTTGCATCATTTGGAAACGACGTGACAATAATGTATCAGAAACACAAATTAATGTATAATACAACATCACGAAAAATTGAAAAATCATATTAGATGGATAATATGAAATAGATGGGGAAATATGTTGAATTGATGGTTGTTTTTCCGTATAGTATATTGTTAGCGTTTACTCTTGCTCTTTGGATATATTCTATTATTGCAATATGCAATCTAGATAGTTGTTCATATGGAACCAAATGTCATTTTGTGTCGTTCAACGATACATGTATTCTATCTGTTGATAACCAGACAATTATAGTAGATGGAGATATGGCTTCCGGAGATGCGTTATATGAATGTACTCGCAATGCTACCATACCTTGCTATTATGCCAAGTCGCGAGATTCTACGGGTCAATTTGTGAGTAATTATTACAAAACGGCATGCAACGATCATTATTACAACTGGCTTTACGAAATAATTATAACAAATAGTATAGTATTAGCAATAATTCTCGTTTATTATATCCTAATCATCATCAAAATATGCATTTCCTTGTACAAAAACACACCATCGACATAGAAATAATTAGAATAATTTTTATATTTGGATATATAAAAAAATGAATACTACGAATATGATATTATTGGGTGTTTTGGCTCTCTTGGTCGTTGGTATTGTTGTATATGTTTATACGTCACCTGACAAGGTTGTCCCAAGTGGTAAACTTGTTCAGATTGGCAATGTTGGTGCGATTCCCGGATCATCTGCCTATTACTCTGCAGATGCATCATCTTCTAGCAAGCATTTGTATCCTGTAAACTATAGTGCATACGACGCCGCTCGCAACCGTCTCAACGCATCTGGTCGTTATATTGACGATTATTCTGGTGCTTGCAAATCCATCAGCGGTGGTCCTTGTGGCATGATCAATTCACGCTCTCTAAAATATTTGTAAATAAAGATATTTTTTCATATGATTTTATATGAAATAGTTGTATCTAATAGGATATTTTTTCATATGAAATAGTTGTTAGAGTACTTTTGGGATGCCGATGATTTCAAAGCGGTTAAATGTTTCGGAATCGTTATCAGATAGTTTTTGATGAAAGGGGGCGATTGTCCAACCTGCAACAAGGGCGCTAGATGGTTTCGGGCCATAAACCCAATAGCCGCCAGCGTTTGTAGTATTTGCACTAATAGCATTATTAGGTCCACATGATGGGACAGAACCAGTAACACCAACAGCATTCAAAGGTAAAAGGTTTGCAAAAGTTGCCCCAGGTGCACAAAATCCTGTACATTGGATACCAGAGGACCCAGATATTCCAGTAGCACCACATCCAGCACAAGAAACGTATCCAAACGTACAATTACTAGCACCAGCCTTGAAACTATTTACAAATTGATCAATGGTAGCAGGGGTACCACCAAAAGACGTTGCAATCTGAGCACCCTGTGTAGCATCATATGCAAACGCGGCATTTGGTTTATAAACAAGATAAACTTGCGGTCTGTTTAACCAGACAAAATTATAAACCATCCAACATACAGCCAACAACCCCAAAAAACCTAAACCGATCATCAAAGGAATATTCATTCTTACAACAATATTTTTTAATTTTCTATTATTTTTCTATAGGTTGTATTTTTTCAGTTGTGTATTTTTCTATAAGTTGTGTATTTCATATTGGTATTATATGAAAAAATTGTTGTTATGATTATTCTTCTCTTATGCTACCCATTTCTTGGTCTTTTTGATTTTGTCGTTTGTCCATGTGTCGTATGTGGTACCTTTGTTATCGAGGGCCTTGGTGTTGACAGTTGTTAGTTGTACGATACCCTTTTTCGTGCATGCAGCAACGACTGTTCCTTCAAAGACAACATAATTAGTTCCCTTTACAAATTTCATACCCTTTGGGATCGTCGGTCGATCCGCAACCGCCAACTTTGGCGTATCTGAAAGGATCAAGTCGACTGTTTTTGTGGCTTTTCCTTTGGCTGCAGCCTTTTTACTCTTTGCTGCTGGTTTCTCTTCCTCACTCTCGTCGACGACAATATCCTCTTCCTCGTCGGTTGATCCGCTATCTTGAGAACCCGAACCGCTTGATTCTTCTTCCTCAGAGGGCTCTGGCGTTGGCTCCTTTTTTGGTGCCGCCTTTTTCCCCTTGGCGGCTGTCTTTGCTGCAGGTTTTGCGGCTTTCTTACCCTTTGTAGGCGCTGGAGCAGCCTTGGCCGCCGCAGTTTTACTCTTCTTACCCTTTGCTACGATAGGCTCTGGCGGTTCGCTGCTACTCTCTTCAGCCGAATCTGAACCCTCGACAACGACTTCTTCTTCTTCGCTGCTGCTACTCGACGAGGATGAAGCGTCCTTCTTTCCCTTTTTTGGTGCGTCTGGAACCTTTTTAGTTGCTGGTTGTTGAGGTGGTGTTTCATCGTCGACTAGAACTTCATCTTCCGCAACGACATCGTCATCAGACGAAGATGAGCCATCATTTTCGACAGTCTTGGCTGATGCTTGATTTTGACTTGACCCAACTACGACTGTCGGAACTGCATCGTCGGCAGCCTCGCTATTGTCGTCTGGATTGGTGACGCGAGTCTTGATCTCATCAGCCGATTCTTCGTCTTGCTGCAGAGAGGCAATTGTTTTGGATGTATTTTTGGGGTCAACACTCTTTGAAACTGGTACCGTGCTATCACCAAGCGGCTCCAACGTACCAGCCATAAAGTTATTCCAATCGGCACGCAAATCGCTTACTTTAATGCGATAACGAGTCGATATGTGAACCAGAAAGACATCAGACCAGGCAGTAAAATTTTCTTGAAACGAAGGCATTTATATTCTCTTATGGTAATAAGAATTCTTAAAACATTTTTCAATTTTTTTGTATGTGCTGATCAGATATATTTCAATTTTATCTTGGTTAGATAGAAAAAATATAACCCTCGATATCTTAAAAGATATCGAGGGTTATTGCGGCACACCCCCCCCCAAGTATCAGTCTACACGCCACAGCCCAAGTATCAGTCTACAAGCCACAGCCCAAGTATCAGTCTACAAGCCACAACCCCAAGTATCAGTCTACAAGCCATCACAATAGTATCAGTCTACAAGCCATCACAATAGTATCAGTCTACAAGCCATCACAATAGTATCAGTCTACAAGCCACCGTAAGGACCTGGATCTGTTTATGTATTTTAAGACGAACAAGACACACAAAAAAACCATGTTTTTTAGTTTTTACGTTTTTATAGACACGATTGTTTAGTTTATTTTTACGTTTTTTACACACACAACACAAGGATTGTTTTTATCTACTTGAGCATAGCATACAGGCGAGCTTCGTAAGCGGCCATCTCGTCATCGTCGGCGAGGATGGGGATCGCGAGCTTCTTGTTTGCGACAAACTTAAACTTCTTTTTGTTGCTGTCGTTGTTTGAGACGATCTTGCGCGTTGCGACATTGACAAAGGTACCCTTTTCAGCCTTGGTGACAGCCGTCTTTAGCTTCTCGAGCAACCCAGCATCGTAACCGTCCACATACTCGGCATCATCGTCGGCCTCTTCTTCGTCGTCTGCCTCATCGTCATCCGAGTCTTTGGCAGCAGCCTTTTTCGTTGCCTTGGTCTTTGGTGCCGGCGCCTCGTCTTCGTCGTCGCTATCGGCTGCGGGAGCGTCGTCGGCCGCATCGCTCTCGTCGTCATCACCACCCTCGTCGTCGTCCGAGTCTTTCGGTGCCGCCTTTTTCGTAGTCTTTTTCGCTGCCGGCTTCTTACCTCCAGTAGCCTTGCGACCGCGCTTAGCGACTGGCGCCTCTGGGTTGGCATTCAGGTACGCGACGACGGAATCGAGAAACTCCTTCTCATCCGTCTTGGCACAAATGTGCCACTTGTCGTTGCGAACGAGGCCAGTCTTCTTCTTTCCATCGTTTGAACGATTTGAGACCGCGTTGAGATAGTGCCCGTCGTCCATCTTGTTGTACGCCTTCCAAAACGCCTTGACTTTCTTCTCATCCCAGCCCTCGGGCATCGGAGCATCGCCTGCGTCCTCATCACCGGCCTCATCGTCGTCTCCTGCATCATCGGCGGCGTCAGACGCCGCATCAGAGTCGTCGTCGGCCACCTTCTTTGCACCAGCCTTTGCTGCCTTCTTCTTTCCACCGCCGTCTGCCATGAGGAGGGCAAGGATTTGTTTTGCCGTCATCTTCTTTTTGAACAAGTCGGTTTGCGCGGCCAACGATTTGGCGACGAGATCCAAGACTTGATTGCGCGCCGTAGTATTAGCCTCCTCAAAGATAGCATCGATTTGCGAGATAAGAGTGTTTGACATTTTCCAGATTGTGTTGTCTATTTATGTTTTTTGAAACCAAATTTCAATTTTTTTGTTGTCCTGACACTTGTCGTTTTTTCGTCGAGAGTTATTCAACGATCGAAAAACAGACAAAAATGAAACCCTCGTTATCTATGTAAGATAACGAGGGTATTTGGGGAACGACATACGAGGGCCAGATTACATGTTGATGATCTGTACAAGTGTTTTTTCGTATTCGGCCATTTCAGACGAGTTTGGACGGCGAGCAAACGCGACCTTGTACTCGGGCAGAAACTTGTATTTCTTTTCGGTGTTTTCGTTTCGTGTCATCTGTCGCAACGTCTCGACATTGACAAAATAGGTATCATCGGCCATCTTTGAAATCGCCTTTCGCAGACGATACAGAGGGTGATCAGCACCAGGAGTCTTTCGTTCCTCGCGAGCCAACACATGATCGTAATAGAGGCGAAACGACGGATATGTTTTGAATGTCGTTTGTTTTGAATATTCTGTACGAGATTTCATTTCGCTGAGTTTGCAAATTTGACAATACCAATTTACACTTTTGTCATTTTCATCGTCCGGATTCGCCGACAGCCAGTCATTCGAGTAAACACCGCAAAGACAACAATCGTCGCTTTGTTCGTCCTCGTCTGGAGTCATGATGCTAATGAGGCACTGACACGTCCAATCGTCTGATTCCTTATCGACGTCCTTTTCAAACTCGTAACCATTGTTGTTAAACATCTCTTTGAGAGCCTCGTACATCTCCTTTTCGATCACAACACCAACACGATCGTCGTCATTCTTTGAACCATCATAGTACTCGTTCAACAAACGGCCATAAACACGCTTAATCATTGTCTCTGTTTGCATTTTTGTTATAGAATCGTAATGGTTTACGATTTTTGAGGTTTTATTTCAATTTTTTGTGGTTTAGAGATCGTTGAATCAATGAAACCTGGTTTGGAAAGTGTATTTGTGGCCGCCGATAAACTTGAAAAGGGCGATGTTGTATCGAACCGTGTAGATGCCCATCAAAAGACCAGACGTGATGAAACCGATATTCACAGACGTTTCACGACTGAAAAATGGGCTTGCGAGAATCTCACCGACGATGCCGCCCATATACAAAGTAGAAAGAGCAAGACAATCAAAACCGGTATGAATTAGAGCGCCAGACAAGTTATCAAAGTGGAAAGACATCATTTTTTAAAGAATCGTAATGGTTTACGATTTTTTCGTTTAATTTTCAGTTTTTTTGTTGTTTAGAGATTACAATGTTAAAATGAAACCCTCGTTGCTTTAGGACTGCGAGTCAAAACGCATGGTTGTGAGGGCCAACGCTCCTAAACAGCCGATATAACCAGGCCAAAAATGACCACACAAACGGTTTGCCATGTAACCAACCATCAATGCCGTTCCAGACATAAGAGCAAATTGAGTCGAAATCGTTGCGTAAAACACGAGTGGGCCAGAATGCTCGTACGTCGTACCAAACCAGTGAAATTGAGTAGAGTAGGTCATTTTTTAAAGATTGTTGACGTTTTTCAAATTTTTGGATTCAAATTTCAGTTTTTTGTCGTGATAATACTTATTCACTAGATGTAGTATCTTGTTTATTGGAATCATCGTCTTCACTAAAACTACTTTCTTCTTCATCTGTCCCATTTACCAGATGTTCAAGATAACTAATAAACTGATCATACTTGTTAAAGATGCTGCAAGATCTATCTTTGTGGTAAACGGCTTGTTTGCAAAAAAGAGATACAAATTCGGCTTTACTTGCCTTGTATACATTTTGACGATTGTTGATAAACTGAATTAGTACCTCTGTCTCACGTTCCATATCATTTACCATAATTTGCTTATTACCAAGACTATCGTAAATATAATACATCATTTTATCTTTTGTTATTCACTTATAGATATTCTAAAATAACTTATCTAGATCAAAATATTCAGTATATTTAACAAATTTTTTTTCGAAATCAGTCTTTTCTCGTGTCCAGAGGGAGCCGTACGGTAATTTAGTAGATGTATTATTTGCAAGAACCAACTTGTTATTTGCAAGAACCGAATCGTAAAGTTGTTTGTAAACGACTATTGTTTGGTCTGGTTTGGAAACACATCTCGCCAGTCCTATAAATTGGTACAACTTTCCCGTTCTCACATGTTTGTACATTCCATTCATTTATATGTGTTATATAAATTGATATGTTTTCTAATCATCAATATCTTCTGGTTCGATATGACCTGTTGGTTGCCGGAGATTCATAAATGTATAGGCGTCTTTGACATCTTGAGAGGGTTCTACTTGTTCGCTGTATTTAATATCAACACATAAACACCAATTTTCAATCACCGTAGGCGATAATACTCGAGCAAGTTCAACAATTATACGCGGACGTTTATCAAGATGATTAAATTTTACTAGACGTTTATAATAATCGTCGATAACATCTAGGGCTGTTTTATCGCCAAAGACTTGTCTGCTCAATTCTAGTCTCATTGATTTCAACGATTGTAAAGTCGTTCGAATATCATCTAATTCTCGATCTGTCTCGACAATCTTGTCATTGATAATACAAATCTGATCTCGGGCAGTTGCCATCTGTGTTATATATCTTTCTAGATAGAAATTCAGTTTTTAAACAATGAGACTCATAATAATAAACCAACCGCCATGACAACAAGAACAAAGATGGTAACAAGAACTACAATAATCAAAGCCTTTTTCGCGGAGGGGTGCATTGTACATGTATTATTTCTAAGAAAGAATTTCAGTTTTGGTTATCTAGGAGATATAAACCGGCGAGTTGGGCGATGCAGTAGCTATATTGAATGCCGTTGAATGTATAACCTGGACAATAGGCTGCTAATTGACGGTTTATAGAAACATGATATAAATTTATATCAGAAGCAGCCAATCCTCGAATAAGCAAAATACCTTGGATAATATCGCCGTTTTTAGATTCAACCTGAATATATCCACTATTGATATTCGGCTTAATTCCTACAACGCAACCATACTTTTTTCCAACTGATAAATTATCAAATTCCATTTTTACTATATATTTATATTAAACAATTTTAGATCTGATAGTCATACATTTGTCTTAGTCGGTACAACCTGGAGTGTAATCACGTAAAACAAAATACTTCCAGAAAAATTAGAAAATTGAAAAATTGTTTGAGAGGTCTATTATAATAAATGTGCAATAAGCGAAAACTTTGTGAAACGGAATGTGATGATTGTATAAAACGTTCATTTGCTGCCTTTGAGAATGAGGAAATACTTGCTATGTGGTCAGAAGATAATGTTTTACTTCCTCATCAAGTCGTCATAAATTCATCTAAAAAGTTTTTATTTGATTGTATAGGATGTGGTCATCAAATATCGCATTATTTAAATAAAATGATGAAAAAATTACACTGGTGTAATTATTGTGGTCGTGAACAAATATGCGGAAAAAAGGATTGTGAATTTTGTTTTGTAATAACATTTGCATATCTTTGTCCTGACCGTGCGCAATATGTTGTGCCAGAAAGCGAGTTGCAACCATGGGAAGTAACAGCCTACTCTCATTGCAATCTTTTATTTCAATGTATTATTTGTCCACATGAATTTCTATGTAACCCAAAGGATATTATGATTAATGGTAGATGGTGTCCATTTTGTACCGATAAGCAACTTTGTAAAGATCAAGATTGTAACTATTGCTTTGTCAAATCTATGGCATCATTAGAACCCATAAAACTTGCGTCTTGGATACGTAAACCAGATGACCCGGACCCTCGTGATATCTTTCTCGGCACGAAAAAGATGTTTACTTTTCAATGTAAGGAATGTGGAGACATTTTTACCAAAACTTTATATCAAATTGGAATTAAAAATACATGGTGTACATTGTGTACCAATAAAACAGAAAAGAAGATTTATGAGCATCTAATATCTATCTTTCGAAAGGATGATATTATTCGCGGTGCTGCATTTGACTGGTGTAGAAATCCTGTCACAAATAGACATCTTCCATTTGATTTTGTAATAAAGTCGTTAATGAAAATCATCGAATGTGACGGAGATCATCACTTTATTGATTTGCCATATTATAACAATTCCGATCATGGTCAAAAGCAAGAACGTGATCTTTATAAAATTAAGATGGCAAAAGAAAATGGGTACAGTATGGTACGTTTATATCAAAGACGTATATCATAACAAATTTGACTGGAAAAAAGGACTTTCTCGGGCGTTTAAAGATATTGAAAAATATAAACTAGATGTTGCATATTTAGCGAAAAACAAAAATAAATATGATGAGTTTGACGGACTTGTTAAAGATTATAATGCAAAATTACGTGAGATGAAACAATTAAAAAACAAAGATAATATTTGATTTATTTTAGAAATAAATGATAATTACAAATCAGTACAGCCCGGAACATAGTCTCTAAAAAATTCCGAACCATAGCACCATACGATCTCTTTTCCGGCTGGAATGTCCTCTGATGCGCGAAGTTTGTAAACCATAAAATCTCCGGCTTGCAAACGGGATTTATTTTTATAGTTTCCTTTTAGGTCAATATCTATGTAGCAATTTTCATGTTGTTTCCCAAAAGTAGGCTCGTTGGAAAAATACGCCCAATATGGTATGCCTTTGACCGGTTCCAAAAGAGATTCTGGGACAAGATCGCCAATCAGGGCTCGCGACGCGTTGTCGTCTTTGGTGTATACGGTGATGGTATACATGTTGTTGAGTTTGCTTTTGAAATTTTTGGTTGAAAAGAGTTTAAAACGGTAATACGCGATTACCTCTCCTTTCTTGATATTCTTTCGGGCAAACAAACCAACGCCTTTCATTTTATCTTTCTTCAATTGCACCTTGAGGGATTTAGGATCTGGCGTATTTTTCATCACATAATTGTAATCCAATATTTTCAACATTTATATATACAAATAAAAAATAATATTATAAATGGCATTTACATCCCTGACCCTGAATAGTTTACAAAGATTAAACGAGGATGACGCCGCTTGTCCAATATCCCCAAATCCATTTGAATTTACCATTTCGGCCAAACAAACATCGAATTGGATTTTTAAACGAAAAATTTTTTCTCGAGTAGGAAATACCAAGGTTACAGATGCGTTTGATATGACTGTCTGTAATGTGTTTATTCCCAAAGCACTCGTACCGATTCAGCCAACACAGCTTTTTTTACAAATAACAGTTGGTGGCATTCAAGTATTGGATAAACAAATAGGCCCCCATATTAAATCGGCATCGTTTTTATCTGGTTATACTGGTCCATGTTTGCCCTATCCTGACGAGTTGCCAAATTATAACGGAACGTGGCCACTAATTCCGTTCTCTCCCAAAGAAACACCAGACAGTTGGACGTACTCGAGTTGCGGACACGTATCCTATAATACCGATTGGAAAGGTCTACCAGTGACCGTTCGTATACGAGACTCTCAGGGTTATACTCTGGAGCCTGGTGATGGATTGTTTACAGGTCCAACAGGTATGACAGGTAGTCTTTGCGACTTTCAAATATTACAAAATGTTATAACTGGTCCCACTGGAAGTTGTAATCCATGTGCATGCGATCCACAGTGGGTCAAAAAATACCTGTCATATAACAAAGGTACATATTCGCCTCCGTTTATTGATCCTCAATATCAACCCCTGTTCCAACCACAAAATCAGGTCATTGTGATTCTAAATTGTCAGTACCTAGAACAATATGCAGATGGAGTTGGGTTACAGGAATGTTTCACAGACAAACGATAGAGCCATTTCCTTAATATAATGAAAAAATGCATCAAAAGAGAAAAACAATAAATAATTTTTTCTATATGAATATAAATAATATGCTTAAAGTCTCTTGTTTCAATAAAACGTCCCTCAAGGAATCAGAGATAGAAGCGACTCTTCATGATGAGGAACTCCAAGGTATATTGATAGGTGAAATTGATATATCGACCTTGTGTCAAGATATATTGGCTATCACAAAATCTAAACTTGCCGCAGTGATTACCAGCACAACAGATAATCCATTTAATATAGTATATTCTACCAACCCTGGAATATCTTTTTGTCAGCACCTGCCTATATTGGCAACGACAGCGACGACGGTTATTTCCAATTCAGTAGAAGAAGACCCTAGGAATATTGGCCATAATCTTGGCCAATGTGCCATTAAAAAATTGTGCTCAATACCCATTGTAAAAGACAATACAGTCTATGGGAAAATAATTCTAGCCAATAGGAAAAAGGGGTATTCAATAAATACATTATCTACCATCCTACGGCAAATATCACTAATTTCTACAATTGTAATTTCAAACGACGATAACATGTTGGTTTCGTGTAAGAAAAATTCAGAATTGGTATTCTTATCTACAATATCTCACGAAATGAAAACTCCTTTACATGGTATTTTTAATATGATTGCATTGTTACCTACGGTTGGTACCCTCAATGAAAAACAACAGAAATATATCTCTTTTGCATTATCTTCTTGTGAGGATCTTGTAGAACTAATATCAGATGCAATTGATTACCAGAAAATTAAAAATAATACTCTTGGAATTCAAAATGATACTTTTAATCTACGGGAAATGATAACAAAGACAATCGAATTGGTGAGATTTAAAGCTGAACAAAAAGGATTAACTGTAGAGTTATCAATCGGTGAAAAAGTTCCAGACCAAGTATATGGTGATAAAGATAAATTACGACAAGTTTTGATAAATATAATAGGTAATGCTATTAAATTCACGGGAAAAGGTGGTATTATAATAAAGGTAGAACAGTATCCTGCCAGGATTATCTTTACTATCCAAGATACAGGTTGTGGTATCAAAAAAGAAAATTTAGAAAATGTTTTTATAGAATATTTTCAAGAAGAAAAATATTCTAAAAATGGAATTGGTCTTGGATTGTCATTGTCAAAGAAATTGGTACAAATGATGGGCGGAGGTATTTCAGTAGTTTCAAAATACGGTCATGGTAGTACTTTTACCATTGATCTACCTCTTGCACAAGAACGATATAAACTAGAAATGTCTTCGTCTGATGATGAAGATTTATCGGTCCTAATTGTCGATCCTCTAGATAATAATAGAATTACTCTAAGAAAATTTCTTAGACAATGGAAAATACATGTAGATACATCTTCTACCTTTAAAGAAAGCCGTAAAATTATAGAAGATGATAGATACAATGTTGTGATAATTAATCCAATATCCAATATAGGGGAAGCAGTTTTATTTACCCGGTACATGGAAGAAAAATATCCAGATAGTAGAATTGTTTGTATTGGTGAAGCTGACAATATTAACCTCCATTTTGATGCGGTTATCTCAAATATAAACGATAAAGAACAAGTATACAATGCTTTATTATCTGTAAAGAAATTACGTAGAAAATCTGTAGGGACATTGTTACGTGGCGATATTAAAAATTATAAAGTATGCGTTGTTGAAGATGATCAAGTTTCTGCTTTTGCATTACATGAGATTCTTGTTAACCTAGGAGTTGCCGATAAAAATATTGTCGTGATTGATAATGGTGAACAAGCCATAAGAAATATCATCCATACAAAATATGACATTGTTTTTATGGACTGTAAGTTGAATGGCGATCTCTCTGGAATAGATTGCACCAAAATTATTAAAGAAAATAGTATCTATATCAAAATAATCGGTGTAACCGCATCTGTCACCGAAGACGAGAAATCTACCTGGCTAAATTCCGGATTAGATGGATTGATCATCAAACCATTTTCCTCTGACGCTATCAAAAACGTATTGTAAGATATTATCGTAAAGATTTAAGCATAGAAATTGGTTTGAGTTTTGGATTTGGGTCTTTATTTGGTTGTTTAAAAAATAATTGTCTCTCCTCCTCATATTCTGGGTATTTAAATTCACCCTTGAAATAAGCAGTAGATTCGAGCTTCATTAAATATACCAATCTACAGTTGCTATCACAGAATGGATAATCTGTCGAGCAATTTGATAAACAATTGATACACATTTTATATTGGTATTCAATTTTATATATCTTTTTTGGGAATTTTCTTTTTCTTAAAAGAAATTAGATCTTATTCAACGAAATCTTTAAAAACTACGCTATTGTATTGTTCTTCAGATGGCAAGGTTTCTGCAATTGGCAAGCCTTGTTCTTTAGCCTTTAAATTATACTGTGTCAGTTTGATATAATTCTTATGTTTTCCTAAACCGTCATTAATCATTTTTGTCGATTTTTTCTTTCCTATTCCCCAAAATTCAACATCGTAATCACAAGAAACACCAAGATTGTATGGCAATGGTTGGATTTGTTTGATTTTTGTATAATCGATATCTAACCATTTTAGACCCAATGGTAAAGCAGGTAATTCTTTTAATGGATTATCAGAACAGATCAATCTTTTTAACGATGCTGGTAGTTTTGGTAATTTTATTATTTGATTTCTACGACAATCTACCTCTATTAACCCATCTGGAAAATCGCCAAGATCTGATAATTCATTGTCACCACATATTAATTTTTGTAAAGTTGGTGGTAAAACAGGCAATGTCTTTAAACGATTATTTTCACAGTTCAATTCTATGACACCACTAAGATCATATCCATCTAGGGATTTTAAATTTTTATCTCCCAAATCTATTTTTTTGTTAAATTCTCTGACTTGGTCAAATGATGATAGTGATGGGTATTTTTTTAGCAATTTAAAAATATTGATAGCATTATCTTTCTTGTTCATCAAAGATTGAGATTGAACATGCATCTGATATTTCTCCCCTTCTTTTTTAGGATCTTTGGGTACTATTATGTATAGGGGGCCATCTTTGTTGTACGTATCAAACATATTTGAAGATTTTGTAGAAGCGGTACACCATTTAGTTCCTTGACCATAGTAGCATGACGCTTCTTTTGTTTTAGGATGATAGACTGTCACTTCATCTGTTTTAAATGAAATTTCTGTATCTGCATGAACTTGTTCCGTCTCTTTCAATTCTGTTTTTCTTTTTTGTAGAATAGTCTGATATTTATCCAACAACTCATCTATACCATGTTGAGTAAAACCTGTGGGTACTGTTGAAGAAGTGGTTGATATAAATTTAGATGCTTTTTTAGACTGGGATGCCTTTGAAGGTTTTGTACAACCAGCAAGACCACAATAATTGTCTATATTGCGTTCGTTTGTCCAAGGCTTACCGGGTTCTCCCTGATCAAGATTACCACTTTCGACAAGATAGAAATAGTCTGTTAATGCTGGTTGTACTCGCGATAAAACATCCTCATACAACTTTATACCACGTAAGATATAGGAATTTACTATCCAGCGTAGATATATTTTATTAGGAGTTGGATCTGCTTCAATAAAACCTTCTGGCGACCAGTTGGTAGCAGTTCTATCTTCTTTTAAACGCTCTTCTAAACGGTCATGAAATTCTGTGAATATCTGTTGAACTTTTGGCAATGATTGTGACAAATCATATGCACTCATTTTAATACAATAGAAAAAAATTATATAAATATGCAGTCGATAGATTGTAGTTTAGAGTGGATATTGGAAGAGGGTGAATATGCGCCGAGATTAAAGGGGCATAGGGTATTGAGACGATTACCTATTGTCTATTTATGGACAAAGGATCCTGAACCGTATAAACAATATAAGCAATACCTGTGTAGTAGTTTTATTGATTCAGAAGAATATTTGTATTTTGCCGTCAAGAATGAATATTTCGATGAATGGAGAGCGGCAACATTACAGGAACCTCCTTTTGATCACGACGATAACCTATTAGATATAAACGACGACGACATCACATCCATACACGACTATCCATCTCTCTTGGGGAAAATGCTTTTATTAAATGCACAAACTAGTTAATCTTTTTCATTTCAAAATGAAAAACCTATTACGAATTATCGACGGCAAACCAAAGAAGTCTAATTTTTTCACATAAGAGATTGTGCTGTTTCGAAATAGTTTCTGCTTGTTGTTCAACGGTTTGTGTTAGTTGCAATACCTGCTTTTCCAACTGCGATACACGATCTTCAAGGCCAGCGGGATTTGATGGACGAACAATATTATCTGTAGAACAAGTTGTATCAAGTTCGTAATCGTCACCATCTACAAAATCTGAAATATATCTCGTCGCTGGACAAGAAGACATTTACAATTGTGTATTCCATTTAAAATATTTTTTCAATTTTTGTATTCCTCCTACGTCGGTAAAGCGCCGCGAGTCAATTTTTGTATTCCTGCTACGTCGGTGTAATATTTCCATGCCGACGGAGCACCACAAAATTGAAAAATGTTTTACAAGGATCCAATAATTATAGAAAGATGTTACGAGTGGTAAAATGTTCGACGGTTGAGAAGGCGAAAATGGGAAATTTGTATGTAAATCCGTATCATTTGTATGATGATCCGTTTGAAATTGCAATTGGAGACGAGTTTTATTGGATTTATACAGACCCGTCTATTCCCATCGGACATGTAGCCATTCCGGCAGTCATTCGACACAAATACAACATCGACCTCGACGATATCATGAACGTTGTAACGGTATAAAGCCCTTGTTCATATAAAAATATGAATAAATAAAAAATTGAAAAATAATTTCGCTTTCTAAATATGTTTAGAATTTCATATGACAAACTTATCTTGGAATGAGACTACTGGCGCTTTTTCAATTGGCAATGGAGAGAACAAGAAGATCTACTGCGTTGGGTACTCACAAACCGAAACAAAAATTGTAAAATCCCTAAACGTTACTTTGCCCAACAATGTGCCTTGGTTTCTATGCCAGGCGAACAATGGGACAAATCTCCGTATCTTTTCAATTTCACGAGAGGAATATGAAAAGATGACCCATCGTTATACTCCTTGGCGTGAAACTGCCGATCGTGTCTGGTTTATGGCCACGTTTAAGAATATCGAAGGCCATCTTCGCACTTGGGTCTCTCGCAAGACGTTTGGACAGATGTTTGATGAATGTGTTGGTGAACAAACAATTCAGATGGTTCTCGATATGACCAAGGGTTATTGTATTTCGTATTTCTTACGTCACAAGGAAAATGATCTCTACAATGAAATGAAGGATGAGGAATCATATGTTATTCAAAATCTTATCTGGGATATTGAACATCAGAAATTTGTCACACATCTCGTGCCTTCACCTGCACCCATTCGACCACCGGTTCTCATCTGTTACAACGAGTTTGCTACCCCAACTACAAGCCGCACGATTGCGCTTGACTTGGTCAACAATCAACCCGTCCTACTTACAGTCTTTGATACGGTTGTAGAAGCGGCGGATGTCCTTAATCCCGATGCATGTCTGGCATCCTCGTTTCATTCGTACAAGTATATTACACCTCATGACGAGAATATTAGAAAGTTTAGGTGTCGTGCCCATAACCGCTTTGCCGCCCTCTTTGCCGCCGAACAAATCTTATATAACCAGAAAAAGACAACAATGCAATCTGTAGAAAATACAACATCAACAGACGAGGGTAAGACATCATCACCAGAAAAACGTGAAGCGCAGACATTCTCCGTCGTTAAATCTGAAATCGAGCAGGAACTAGAGTATGCAAGACGCGAGTTGTTTACTGCACAGGAATTGGAGCAGTATCAACTCGCAGTCGAGGCGGGCAAAGACGAGTTGTTTAACGATCTTTCTCACAAGGTGAATGGTAATTTCATTGTCTTTCCTCCACGTTTGTATCGAGAGTGCAAAATCAAAGACATCCTCGAACAAGCAACACGCAAGGCCTTTGATAAACGCCACGACTTTGTCCGCTCAAAAGTCTGGGCAAATCTCTGCAAATGTACCGAAGTCAGAACAATCTGTGCAATCGAAGAATTTCTGTCTAAATATGGACGTTTGACACTAACGTAAGGATAAGTAATGGAAGATCGACGTAATGGAAGATCGACATAAAAAAGATCGACGTAAAAAAGATAGAGATAGCCAAGTAATAATAAAAAAGTTTCATATAAAATATGAAAAAATCTACATACATTTAGATCCTGTGCAATTACCAGATGCACAAACGGTGGAATTTAGACATGGTTGTCCTTTAGCCAACGCTGAACAATATGCTAAACCATTTATTACAACAGTATTGGGGCAGCATTGATTTAACCCACCCAACATTGCTCCACAAGATGCGGGCAAACATTGACAATCTTTCGCGCATCCTAGATTTTGTGGTGAACAAGTACCACTACCTCTACTAATTAAATATACAATTAAATAATATAAAAACCAAAGACCAAAAATTCCAATACCAACAATTTCAGCAATTGTAGAAATTTCCATTTATATATTTTTTTATATTTTTTATATAAAATGGAGTGGACGACAATATTATTGATATCCATCGCCGCTATAGTTTTAATAGGAACCATAGTGTATTTTATTATATACCATATCCAAGACCAAATACCTACAGGTGGAGGCGGTAATCCGTCTGGAGGTTGCCCAAATAAAAGTATGACCATGGTCAGAGAAGTATTTTTCGTAAATTTTACATTGTCTGGGCTTCTAGCGACGGATTTTATGGTTTGTTTAAATCCGTATGATAGTACGTGTTATGGTTCTCATATAAACCCAGTTTATGATACTACTTTTCAAGAATTGAAATCATCGTTTTTTAGATTAAATCAATCTTATAAACAAGTAGGTGCACAAAATGTGATTGACCAAGCACACCAAGGATTTTATCCAGACAAGAGTATCTCAGGTTTATATGATTCAGGCAATGTTTGGTTTCAAGATAAAATGCCAGCAGCTGCAAAATTTTTAAAGAATATAAATTATTCCACTTTAGCACCTATATTGATGAATGGAATGCAATTTGTTCAGGGAACTGGTTACTCTTATAATTTTCAATTAGCGCCTCCGCAATATACGGGAATTGATCAACGATTCAATGCAATGGTTAGAAATAATGCATCTGTAGAATATGCAAACGATCCAGGAGATTATTACTCTTTTCTACCTGGTTCTGCCGGTAATAATGTGGTCAGTACAATTTTTGGCGGTCGTAATGAATATGTGAATATGCAAGCAACTTCTATTACAATGGCAGTCTACGGTTATAAACCTAAACAGGTATTTGCTCAAGTCCCGCAACGTGTGTTTTTAAAAGATAGCTGGAATTCTACCTATACCAGTGATCTAACAGCTGAAATTTTACCATTTAGTTCTCAATATTGGTCATTTGCCAGCGTTGCCCAAACAGGTACAAAACTTACTGGGCAAGAAATACTTTACTTTAAAATAAATGCATCAAATACAAGTCTTGTAGATGCATTTGGTGTTGGTGCAGTACTAGTTAATCAGACCAAGATGCCACAAGTTTCATGGGATCAATACCAATTTTCCTATGCTCAGGGGTACAATGCAAATGGTATTAAAAATGGAGTAGCAAGTCCAGTTCTTATTATAGATTCTGCGAGTAATTTATTTACAGCGTGGATTGATGAATCAAATTCTAGTACATATGGCATAAATACAAAAGGAAAATATGTTGGTACTACAGATTCTATTAATACACCGGTTGCGATGCCAAATTGCTCGCAAACTACTCAAGAATCTGGTTATACTTTCAATGTTTTAAATAATGCTGTACCAAGTATTACCTCTACCGCATTACCCTCTCCAGCAACCACAGATTGTAGCGGTGGTATATTACAACCAAATGCCGATTTTGTATATTGGGGAGTTAAACCAGATAAAAACAACTGGATTACTACGCTAGTTACACCAAAATGGCAAGCAGCAGCAACCTCTGGAGATATCCAACTCGTTGCCTTTAACATCTCGGGTGCATCTCAATGGTCGATGTATTGTTAATACTATCTCTATGGTCTATGTATTGTCAAGACTATCTTAATATATTGTTAATAATATCTCCATTGTCTATTGTAAAGACTATCTCCATTGTAGACTAAAAGATACAATAATATTTACGTTTTTTTATATTTGTGATATAAAAAATGATTCCTGTGACATGGATGGTTGGGATAACATGTATTGTTTTGCTCCTTATTGGATTGATTTATTATTTCCTAACGCGTATATTTAACCAATTGGTGCCAGCTACTAATCGTTTACAAAAAGAAGTATTTTTGGTACAAGTTTATGGTAGTAATTTATTGGGAAAAGGATTATTAACCGCACCTTATAATTATGCTACGTCCTCACAAATCAACGATGCTATAAAAACTGGTTTGAGAGCAAAAGTTTCATCCGGAGATTGGATTTTATATACAGAAAGCGATGTTACTATCTCAAATATGTTACCATATGCGATGATCTTGACTGGTACAGAATTTAGCAATTCCGATGATATCAATTTTATAAAAACTACACAGCCTACAGATGTATCTGCAACATATTGGGTATGTATCTATGGTTATAAACCTATTCCTCAATATGATAGATGGTGGAATTTATTTGCATTGGATCAAAATTTTCCAATTTTACAAGCAAATTATCACGGAGTTCAAGCGTTTAATTCTACTTCTTGGAATGCGCCTCAAGATTCTACCGCTGTTCTTTCTGGTGGGAATGAGATATTTTGGATTTCAATAGAAAATTATACTCCTGTATCACCAGCAGATTTTTCAGGTCAACTTGTAGATGGTTTCAAAGTGGGAACAACAGATCAGTATTTTTGGTCATTTGCAAATGGTCTTGGAGATGGTTGGATACAGACAGCTATATCTGCTTCCGCTCTAGATAAAACAGGTGTGTTTCAAGTATTTGCATCAAATACAGCCGTTCAAAGTAGATATGGTGGATTATACCAATGCACACCATGTTTGAACAATCCTGCATACAATACATACAAGCCGGGTGTTGTAATGTATGCAATTTGGGGCAATAAAGCCAAGGCAGTGAAAAACAGTAATTTCCTTACCGGCCATAATATTACAGTCTATGACTTTAATATCGCCAAAGTCTCACAATATGACTAGCGCATTCCTTTCACCCAGTCTAATTTGTTTTCGTCGACAACTTTCATAAACTTGGTCTTTCCATTTTCGATCAAGTATTTACGTGCACGTTTACAACATTTTATCTGGTTGGTAAATGTTCCAGGTGGGTTTCTTGGAGCAGATGCTCTCAATTCAAATATGTCCTTGTTAATCTGTCGCAGAAATTCTTCAAATTCAATGTCCCATTCGTCCATTTCTTTTCGTGGTCCGTTGAAATAAATTTCAGTTTTTTGAAAAATAAAAAATGATTTAATATAAAATGGATGATTCGACGAAATATTTATTAGATATTATTTTTTTGGTAGTTCTTGTTGGATTAATTATAGGTGCGTATTATGTTTTTAAGAATTCAATTGCTGGCAAGGTGTTTGGTGATGTTTTCGGTGATATAGATGGCTTTCTCGGATGGGCTGGTGCACAAGCCAAAGCATGTGTCAACGATGGTGTCACAAGTTCAGGTTGTACAGTTGGTCCTTGGGCGATTGGTGCTGGTATTCTATATGCAATCTTTAGTCTTTTGGGCGTTCTTGGCATTCCTGGGTTATTAAAGAGCAAATTGGCAAAAATTGCAGAATCGTCAGAAGCAACAAAAGATATAGTCTCTACAGATAACATCTCAAATATCATAAAAGACGAAACGGCTGCTTTGGAAAAAGATCCAGTAAGATCAAAAATGTCTGATGACGCTAAAAAACTTGATATTCAATTACATGCCAATAAAGATCTAACAGACGCAGTTAGAACGACACTCTCTGGCAACGATCCTACAACTGGCCAAGACGCAGTAAACGCTGGTAGAGAAACCCAAACCAGTATTAAAGGTGGATATTCAGATGTAACAAATGCGGAAGTTGAGAAAAATGATGCAAACGCAGAAATTCCAGAGGATTGGTAACAAGAAAAGTTTCTATGATGTAAAAATCTTTTTGTAAAAAGAAAAAAAATAGTTATTATAAAAATGCCTTGGATATGGATATTTTTTGGAGTGGTGGTAATATGGTTTTTGTTTATAAAGCCGTTGCTTGATTTTAGTATCTGGATTGCATGGTGGAATAGTTACAAAGATACAGATGGTAATAGTTACAATTGTTTAGATACAATAAAATTAGCATATAACAAATTTTCCCCGTTTGCCTATTGGGTTTATACTTCTTTTGTACCTGGCACTAGTTTAGATCCTGGAAGTGTCAACTTTATTTCAAATTTAATGTTGACAAATGCAGAAGGTCTAGTTAATGGAGGTAAAATATCACCTCGTGAATTATGCAAAACAATCGTACCGCAGCAATTACTGACTGGTAAAGCTTGGCCAACTTCAGTTGATGGTTGGAAAACCTTGATCGGCAGCTGGGCAACAAATACAAACGGGGTATACAGTTGGACTGTTACAGACTATCCAAACTTTTTATATAAAGATTGGGGCATTCCGGCAAATTCACCTCTTGTAAATGGCTTCCTCAGTAACAATGCTAACGTCGTTAGTGGGATGGAACCTCTCCTTGGATTAGTAGGTTCAGAAGGCGGCGGTTTCGTTGGTATGGTTCAATATATACAAACGCCAGAATGGAGTGATGCAAAGCTTGTTTCAAATGTTTGGGGTACAATTGAGCCACCGCCAAATGTTTACAAAGGGGACCCAACTACCAATCCAAAAGGTTGTCAAGCGAGCAATTATGTTTCTGGTATTTCGTCTGGCCTCATGTCTGGTATATTTATAGCTGGTGCGTTAGGTCCTGAAACTGGCGGTCTGGGAGTGATTGTAGGAGCAATAGTCGGAATTGGCACTGCCGCAGGTAATATCTTATCATGTGCTGGTACGTAGTATAAAAAAATGATTTATTTATAAATTAGATAATGGGCAAGAAAATGTGGTATCCATTGTTTATAGTGTCTTATATGGTCACACAATGCCCTGTATTGAAAGGATTGCCTTGCTGGTTTTTATTTATGATTACAAACAATCCAGCGTTTATCTTTGCTGGATTTGGTGATTATTTCCTAGAGACAGATTGTTTCCTAGCAGGTGTTGTTTCTTTTACCATCTGCAATCTATTTTTGGGTCCTGAGATTATTCACATGTTTGAAAATATTAATTTAGCATGGATATTTATTATATTGTCATTACAACTTGGTTTTATCCATTTATTCAGTCTATATTTTATCTTTGTAGACATTTATTTGGCTTCGTTGCTAAATCTCTTGGCTGGACCAAATAAACTCGCCGCTATGTTGTTTGTAATATCTGATATCTTTGTATTATCCCAGTTTGCCGGTTATTCAAGTTCTTTTATTTCACTTCCACTCTATTGGACTGCCATGTGGTTGTATAGTAAAAATAATTAAAACCCAAAAAATATATTTAACGAAATATAATAGGAAATGAGCGAGGTATTGTGTATCGAGACACAAGACCAGAATTTTTACGGAAAGATAACTACCGATGTATACGAGATAGAATGGCGATTTTCACAAGAAAGTCAGTGTTGTGAACGACCAACTGTCGTGTTTTCTCAGGATATCAATTGGCTACAAGGTAAAAAGATAAGCAGTTTTGATTTCAACGTTTATAATCGATACGCTGAACTCATACTTATTATTGAAGATAATGATAATTTCGAGGTTCGTTTTCAAAACGACCATAATGGCTACTACCCTCACAATCTAGATATCTATATCGACGGTAACATAAAATGGAATACTGCCTTGTAACAAAACTGAAAACTATTCTCATTATTTATAAGAATACAGACAAATGACAATGCATCAGCGTTTGATGAGTGAGATTACTGATTCGACTATGTTGATTACCGATCTTACAGCCAGAGTGAATAATTTATGGATGCAAATAAATAATCTGTGTATATCTTGTCAAAATAAAGAAAAAATGTATGACACATTTACCCATTTTTGTAGCAAGACATGTAAGGACACATATGAAAAGAAACAAATCGTACCAACTTTCGTAACAACTGTTTTAGACCTAGAACGTCTAGTCTACAAAGTATCGCCTAATACAGATGTGAAAATTAGTTACAACTGCAGGGTAAATGAAGATGGAACAAATTTTATCGGCCAGGGTCCCGTACAGATTACTGTCATCGTTGGCAGACAAGAATATAAAACCAAAACAAACCTGTTACCTCGCGATTTAGAACATCAATGGAAAGTTGTTCAGTACAGAGATGTATTTAGAGGAAAAAATCTAAAAACATCTGTGGGCATCTTGTTAGACAACAAATTTATCGGAGTCTGTCAGAGTAGAGGATTTTGATAATTGGTGGTAAAAATTGAAAAACATATGATATATTTAACAAAATATAGACAATGAAATTGTATGTTTTGACTCTTGGTATGATGGCATTTTCATTCACAAAACTACCATTACATTGTCATAAAAGTAAATACAAAAACTATATTAATGAGAATTAGAAATAAAAATGTATGCGACAGCATTTAAGAAAACGTTGCAGGAATTAATAAACGATGTGCAAGGTATTTTGAAATCAGATCGTTATGACGCGCCAAAAATCTTATCTACAGATCTTAAAGCGGCCGAGATTGCCATAGCCGCGTGCAACGATGAAGCGATCGTCGAGATAATGAATACTTTTGGCAAATTTGTCCTTCAATTTGAAACACAAATCCTCAAAAAAGATGTCGCGTTTTTCAACCGTCTAGAAATATGCAAAGCCTGCGGTCCCGACGGAAACCCACAAAAAGAACGCTGCGTGTGTTTGAGACCTTGTTTTAGTGACATAGGAAGATCTGATAATAAGGGGACTACCAACAGATCCGTTTCAGATAGATCATTTGATAAGATAGCCGAGGGTATCAATACCACTAAAAATAGCCACAAATGTAGATGTGATCCAAAATGTCCAAATTGTTCCGATTTGTTGAAAGAGTTGGATTCCAAGACGTTTAATGCGATTAAATATATCATCGGTCAAGCCGTAGAAGATTCAGACGAAGAGAAAAAAGAAGATATCGACATTATCTTTCAATTCATCTCTAGTCTTCTCACTTCTGCCAAAAAATACAAAGAACGATAGATATGGTGTATAATAATCAGAGGCTTTTCTTTTTAGAAAGAAAACAGATCATATTTACCCTTTACACGGCAATGAGGACGAGTAAAAGACCGACAAAGTAAAAGCCGAATAACAGACACAAGACGCCGAGGATACGTGCCCAATCTGGCAAAACCGGCCAGTACGTAATCAGGGCATACAAAGCAAAGATAAACAATATCACTTGAATAACATCCATCGGTGTCATTTTTATATATCACATAGAAAAATATTTTAGAAATATTTCTGATGAGAACTATATGAAATATAACACATAAAACTGAAATATTATATCAAAAATAGTAAAAAAAGGTAATGACTGTTTATATTGCTAGTATGAATTTGCGTGGCAAGTGGGCGGAACGTCCTGACAATGCTCTACTTTTGAATGTTACTTCTGCTCAGGGTAAAACAAACAAAAATCGTCTTGCGTTTTCTCCCATGACTGAAACAGGATACAGAGGTTATTACAATTTTGAAGCGTTTTGGCAAAGCGGTAAAGTCTACAAGGATATTCCAGAAGAGAAAACAAAGCAATTTTGGAAAGCAGTAAAACAACCCAAACGACGATACCCTGGTTCAAAAGGTAAAACTGTTCTCTATTCTAAATGGGAACATACTGACAAACTAGATTATGTATCTTCTCGTAAAAAAGTATATGTCCCATTGTATTATGACATGGTCAAAGATGAAAAACAGATTAGTTTTTGGAAGGAACAACTGAGCAACGGAAATGATATAGTAATATATGATTTCGATGGTCCTCGTCTCGATGATGGTTCTGTGACATGCCTAAAGGTAACTAGGAAATTACTACAAGAGAAAATCAACGATACCCGATTCCCTTTTGGACACGGTTACGTCGTCGCTATGCTACTTAAAGACATTTCCCTACAAAAAATTGTGGGTTAAAAAAATATTCCTTTACATAAATTCAAAAATAAAATATATAAATATTTTAAAAATGAACTGTTATAAATTTTATCCGATGAGATTTACAGATGGAATATTTAATGAGATAGATGCTACGTATGTTATACATCTAGAGGGAAATGGAAGATTAAACAAGATAAAAGAACAACTAACACGATATCACCCTACAAATCAGGTATATATCCTATTCAACAAGGGATACAAAAAATGTAAAAAGTCGCCCAATATCACAATACCTCCCCTGGATCTCGTAGATGCATTTCTTACCTGCTTTAAACATGCCAATAACCAAAATTACAAAAACATCCTAATTCTCGAAGACGATTTCATGTTTTCAGACGCCGTCTTTCAAGGTGCTCCCAACATAGACCAATTCCTTAGAGATAACAAGGGTCCCTATGTTTACCATCTTGGAATCGTACCATATCTTCAAACGCCAACAAAGGCTACAATTAAAAATAAAATAACTGGGAAAGATGGCAATACATGGAACGCATTGGTTTCAACTGGAATGCATGCATGTATTTATACACCAGAAATACGTACCCAAATCTTATCAGAAGACCAACAAAAAATAACAGACTGGGATCTATTTTTAAATATTAATGCTACAAGATATGCTTATGAAGAACCTCTTTGTTTTCAATTATTCCCAGCCACAGAAAATTCAAAACACTGGGACAACACCTTTGGTATATCTGAATTTCTAAAATGGCTGTTTAACCTATTTGGAATGGATGAATCTATTCAAGGTTACACGTTTTTCTATCTCTTTTCAAAATGTATCATCCCAATAATCCTCATACTAATATTTCTAATTGCTATATTTTTAGTATTTTAACAAAAAGTGTGAAATAAAAGAGAACCCAATGACAACAGTTGTGACGATAAATAGCCTACAGAGATACAACTTTGATAATCAGATAACAAGTCAGCCGAATCCATTTGATTTTATTCTCCCAATTCAGGTTACATCCAATTGGGTCTTTGAAAAAACTCCTTTTGTGAGAGCTACGAGATTTAATGTAACTGAAGGATACAAAGTAAAGGCATGCAAAGTTATGATACCGAGAGCATTTGTTCCAGATAAGCAACCATTGCTATTTCTCGAGATTAAAGCATCTGGCATTCCTATAATCGATAAAACGATTGGCCCACATATAAAAAATATAAATATAATCGGTTATACCGGCGTTACCGGTATTACAGGAGGATGCTGTGTGCCATACCCTTCAGAATTACCAAATTATAACAATACATGGGCGTTGACGCCCTGTGGTAATACTGATACGCATTATCTTTACGAATCATGTGGGACAGTATCTCTTTATACCGATTGGAGAGGCGTGGAATTACATGTTAAAATTAGAGATCTATCAGGCTATGTCCTTGACCCACCATATCCTCCAGCAAATGGTTATACCGGTTTCGGAAATATGTGTGACTTTTCAATGGAATATACACCAGATCTTTCTTGTAAACCCTCTCCTTGTAGCCCAAATTTCGCCCAGGAATTTCTAGAATGGAAAAATAATTGTGCTAGTAAGAACTTGGAACTTTCTCCTAATTTTGGACCTTTTTTCCAGCAATACAATCAAGTCATGATCATCCTCGTTGTCGAATATGTTGAAATTGTTATAGAGGGAGATGGATGTGATGATCAGTAATACAAAATAATTCTATATATTTTTATATTTGATATATAAAAAATGACATATAGTTGGGATGGAGAGGATTATATGTACGTCGCTAAAGATACAGAAATTACCCTACCTAAAGAATGGCCTGAAAATTTAAAAATAATAAATATAGACCACTGCAAGATACTAAACAAAGGAGGATTAGGCATATCATTTTATTTACCAAAACTTCCATCTGGTTTAAAAACGTTTATATTTAGCGATTCTGGTTTAAACGACTTTTTTCTCACTTTTCCAGATGGATTAGAAATGTTGGATATTTCTGATAATCCAGGATTAGAATTAAGTTTTGATTTTCCAAATAGTTTAAAATATTTGTATGTTCAAAATAACAATTGGGATATTAAGAAATTATTACCGTTGCCACCAAATTTGATAGATTTGAAATGGCGCGGAAATGATTTTGATGATATTAAAACCATGCCAATTTTTCCCTATACATTAAAATGTATCGATTATATTCCTACAATAGGACATCAATCTACGTTTATGAGATATAATATAGATGATATAAAAGTAGCCGCATATAATAAAATTGCTGAAATCAATGATATCGCAACTATAGATTCTATCGATGATATCTCTGAAGAAGATTACAATAAAATTATTGCCTTTGATACTAGAAAAGAAATATCTCGCGCGACAGATATTGGATTTCTTTTAATAAGTAACGGGATACCGCCACTTGTTGCAGCCGAAATAGCATCGTGGGATCGTAACAGAATAGCAGATACGCCAACTATATCTGCATTTGACGTTGCTCAAATAAATGGTCTCATGGAAAATTTACAACAGACTATGAATTATGTTAAACGAAAACCAACTCTCCACAAACTCCAAAGCAAAGCCCAACAATCTAAAAAATAATGGTTCTATATTTTTATATAGAAAATTTTACATTCCACCAAATATGCCATCGTTTGCCTTTATCCAGCAGCCGGAACAGATGCCATGATAAAACATGTGCTTGCCGTTTAAAAGTAATTTACAATAGCAGCAAACTTGCCAACTTTCATGAATATAGTTTGAACCAGTGGCAGCAAGTTTACAAGAAAACCTGCCATCTTCCCGGTCAGTTCCTAGTTGTTTAAATCTATGCCATTTACCACAACAGAGAACCGAGTCGTTTAGGTATTCAAGTGTTGCATCCTTGACAATACCATATTTCCATACCGCTCCGCAATCGACACATTTACGATGCCCGTGTTCTATCTCGACTGTCTCTTTTCCACAACAAAGATGAGTCATCTATCCATTTCATATTTTTATATGAATATTTTCAATTTTTGTGATGCATATAAAGTCTAGTTAGTTTAATGATTTTTCTGTAAAGAGACAATTGGATCGTGTTGCAAGAGAACCTTGTAAAAGTTGTTATCGGCGACGTAATCCTCACTGTCAAAGATCCAAATTCCGACGCCTTTCTTAAACGCCTCTGTCATCTTGGCCGTTGGCAAAATACCCGTAGTTTCGTAAACCCATCGTAAAAAGCAAAACGACGACGCACAACCTTGTAGCATCGCCAAATCACAAACGACACGAAGAACCTTTTCTCGGGTAATTGGAGTTGCTGGTTTTGTGATCTTGCTTGTCACATCTGCAACGATTGTGTCAATATTCCACCTCTTGATCGTCGCACGAATTGCCGATTGATGAAGCGTCTGCGTCTTGATTTTTTGATCAAACCGTTTCAAATCCTCAATAAATGCCATTTTTCTCTAAAGATAATGACTATTTTAGGTTTTTTCATCTTTTATTTCAATTTTTTGCTGTTGATGGTAAGTTGTTGTTATTCAGATGTGTCCATGAGATCGGGTAAGACTGTCGCTGGTATTTCAATGATAAAACCTCCCAAAGGGCCTATTCCATTGTCTATTATTAGTTGCATCATTTCCATTGATATTGGTAACTGGACTGAACGCGAAATACCAAAAATAGGTTGTTCGGGAAAATCAATCAATGGTGGCATGTCCTCAAGTGCCGGTTCCATATTTAAAGGATTAATATGACCTACAGGCTCTTCTGGTGGTACTTGTATAAACACTGAATCATCATCGCCATATATGACTGGGTAATTATGTTCTATCAATGATATCATACGAATATTTGATTCTCGCTGTACGCTCGAATCGGTGGGACTATTTACTTCGCTCCTCCTGCGTCGGTGCTCGTAAAAGTCCCAAAAAACTGGATCTTCTGGCATTTTTGTTATTATTTGTGTATATTTTGTTTATGTTTTTCAGTTTTTGTGATGTTCCGACGTAGGAGGAACACACCAACTTACGAGCGGCGCGAGTCAGTTTTCATCTATGAGGGATGCAATAACGTCGAGATCGAGAACAACGCCGGAAAAGACCCATGTCTGGAGTAGTATATCCCAAAGCCAGAGATCACCAGAAAGACTATCTATAAACATATCCACTGTATAAGCATTCCAACTCATATATTTATCTCTTTAAATATTCTTATCGTCGATTTCAGTTTTATCCCAAAACATTCCTTTGCATGTAAATGTGATGTTTTCTTTTTTGCCATCTTCTAACCATTCTATCATATCCATACGATAAACGGAATCGTATTCGGCATATAACTGATCTCGTATGATCCTCATGCATTTATCGTATACCAATTTGTATTGGTTATCTATATGTGACATTTTTTAATATATTTATTGCAATAAATATTTTTAATTATATAAATGAATGCGTTGTTTCAGGATGCAGATGATAATAATGATACGGGACGCTTTGAACGCATACAAAGCTCACTTTTCATGGGTCCCGGGACGTGGCACGTTTTGAAAGGATTTGCCTCTAAATACGAGCCAACTGAACGAAACAAGAGATTATACAAACAATGGATAGAACTTACATTGCAGTTATTTCCGTGTGATATATGCAGCACGCATGCCATGCTCAATTGGAAAAAACATGATATTAACAATTATCTTGAATCTAAAGATAGGCTATATTTGTATATATCAGCTGTATTACAAGATGGAGCTAATGAAGCCAAAGGCATACCGATAGATCAACGTCCTGACTTTTACGAGAATAAGCGGTTTATCTTTGAAAGCATGAACGGTGACTGTAAAAGATGTGGTCATTAAAATGGATTACTGAGTTTTTTTATGTATTGGGTTATACATAACTTTTTTTCGAAACTAAATAATGGAAAAACAAGTTTCGAAATTACTGCGCCGACAACATTTTGTTGACGTCCTTGACAAGTTTTTTGTGTTTATCATCTGCCATAACAAGAAATGCCATTTTTGTCTTGGTGCAAAACGTCCACTTTTTCTCATTTGCCTTGCTTCTAGTGACGATCCGTCTTGATAAAACATTGACAAACTTGTCCTCTTCATCCTCAACGCTTGACAACTTCTTCTTCAACATCGCGAGTTTCTTCTCATCATAACCATCGATGTAAAATACCTTTTTCGTGTCCTTTTTCGTTGTTTTCTTAACCTCCTTTTTAGCAACTGGCGTCTCTTCGTCAACTTCATCTGGATTTTCGACAAGCCAAGCGACAAGTGTGGCGAGTTGTTCTTTGTCATCAGAGACGATTCGAAACTTGTTATTCACATGTTGTTTTTTCGTTGGTTTATCGACAAGTGTCGTCGTCGCAATGTTTACAAATTTATTTTCAATGTATGTTTTTTCACGAAGGGCTTGAATAGAGTTTATCTGTGTACCTGAGAACCCATACGGCGGGAAGACAGTTGATTCTGTATCATCAAAGTCGACCTTGGCCGGGCTGATGATGGCCGTAGAGGTAGTATCATTGTCATCCGATGACGATGATGAGACATCCTCCTCATGTGCCTGATCGTACTCGACAAGACGTTGAATGAGATCGGCTTTGTTTCCCGACTTTTTGAGACCACGTTCCTCGAGGAGAACTTTCAAGGCAACAACTTTTTCGTTTTCATAGATGTTTGACATTTTGTAAGAGAGTTTTGTTTGTTCTAGATACCTATTTATCGATTTTTTCGTTAAAAAATCAGTTTTTTGGATCTTTAGGTTTATGAGAAAATTAACAATTTATATCATGTTTTTATGGTATTCTGGACCATCTAGACGATATATGTCCTCAAGTATAGCAGTTGGACGACAATGCTGACAAATCGTATATACTATTTCTCGTAAAAGTGTATTTTTGTATTTGATTTTACAATTGACAACAATATATTTTTCTTTATCGTTTACCAAATGATTTCCGCAATAAGAACAAAAGAAAACATTCTCAATTATCTTTTCAGTTGCTATTTTTTCCTGAGAGACATTTTTCAGATAGTCATTAATGTTACAAGTTTCGCATATATAAACATCTGCTAAATCATCGATCCACAAATAATGCTCACTTACATAAAGGATGTGATGAATAATTTCATTTGTTCCCTGACAAAGAGTACATGGTTTAGTTTTATCGCCGCAACCTTGACATTCAAATTGAACACAATGTTCGTTTTCATTTATCTTAAATTCTTTAGGTGATATTGTTTCAAAAGATTCTTCTATCATCTACTTTTATTGTTGTTTATGGTTATTTTTTTCAATTTTTAGAGATGTGTCTCGTATAGGTATACGAGAAAATTAGAGGTAAAGATTATTCGCATTCGACGAGTAAATAGGTATGTTGTTCGTTGTTTCCAGGAAACGTACAATCACCGCCAGATATAATCCATTGAGCCATTGTTCTCATAAACCACATGTCTGTGCCATCCCAAATTGTTTCGCAAACACGACCCTTTTTATCAAACTTTAATGTACACATTGTTGATTGTCGTTCAACGTTACCAAGAATATATGTTTTTGAAGGATCTGGCTTGAACGAATAATTATTCATTTTTTTCCATATTATAATTTTCAACTTGTTTTTCAATTTTTAGAGATGTCTAGAGAAAATTACATCATTCGTAATAAACGACATTTTTGACAGATGAGAAAATTATCTGCTTCAATGTCGATTTCGTTGCCTTTATATCTCAGAAAAAGTGATGCTTCAAGAAATGTTACTAGACATGTTTTTCGACAAAAAGAACATTGTTCACTACTGCAAACAAATTCTTCAAATGTTTGTTGTTGGACGAGACCCTTTAAAAAATCATCAACGCAGCAATTATCACAAATAACAACAAATGGGTTACCAAGGCGTAATATATTTGGAAACAAACAAATGTAATAGTATCGTTTATTGCTATTTTTATTACACATTATACAAGGTTCATCAGGCATTTGGCATCCTGGACATTCAAAATATTCACATGAAATATATAATACCACCTCAAAATCTCTCAGAGACATTTTATATGTTTTCTTTTTGTTTATCTTTTTCATTTTTAGAGATGTCTAACTAGAATTATTTTTGTCTAACCAGAGATAAAAATGTCTAACTAGAGGAAATTGCCCATTCTACTCCTAAAAACGAAAATTTAATTTCAAAAAATTATTTTAAATTTTGTTTTTGAATTTTTTATATTTTTATTTCTGGGTTTAGAAATATTTCTGGTTAGACATATTTTATCTATTAAGACATCCATAAATAAAAAAATGATGAGATGTAACTGTGGAATTACTGTTTCTAGACATAATATTGCGCGTCATATGACTACAAATTACCATCATCGCAACAGAGGAAGATATGTTGAAAAAGAAAAACAATATGATCCAGAAAAAGAAATTCTCTGTAAATGCGGTATCGTCATAAATAAATACAAATATAGACGTCATTTGAAAACTAACAAACATTGGAACAACATAGAAGAACAAAAGAATATTAGAGACAATGCATTAAATTTAACAACAAAAGATGATGAAACGTTATCGGATTCTGATACTTCTGGACCAATAGATTAATTTTTGTGATGTGTTGTTGAGAAAAGCGAAACAACGCACACCAATTTACAAGCGTCAGCGAGTTAATTTTCTCGTATACCTATACGAAATTTTTTGTTAAAAGAATGTTTAATTTATAATATATTTTTGTTGTACATTTCTGAATCCAAACCGTAACAATATTCAGTTAAAATTTCCTTGTAAAGGTTTGTATATATTTTTTCTTGAGCTTTAGTATCTGAATATTGTGAAATTGGTGAGATGTGAACAGCAAAAACAAATGAAAAATTCCAATGTTGCTGAATAAAACTGATATGAGGTTTGTTTATTGTGAAATATCCATCCTCATCGAGAACAAATTTTGTTATTTTTTTACCAATCATACTTTCTATAAATGGCACAAGTTCATCTGTAGACGTAAATGTTTTCATATCCCAGATACCATCATCAAACCAATCTGCAGACGAACGATACATTATCGAACCCATGATCACTAATTTTGCTACAGGTTTTTTATATTATTTTCATTTTTATCTACAGCCGCACCCCGTACATGCCGGTGCTTTATTGACTGGATAAGCCACATCACCAAAATTGCCAAATTGCTGAAAGATTTGGCCGGTTGGGTTATTTTTGTCGGTAGTATAGATTTGATAGATGACATATCCGATAATGGCAGCGACGCCAACAGAGACAATTAAACCAATTATAACATTACTATTCATTTATTTTAATCTGGAAAAAATATTTATATTTATTAAATGGAAATTGTATTTATGGTTGGTATTTTTATACTAGTTGTCTTGGTTGGAATTGCCGTGTATTTTATTGCCTTTGATCGTTCTGGTCCAAAGACCACCAAAATCGTCTCGTTTGTTACACCATCCGACGTTAATCCCGTCAAAAAACAAATCGCACAGGAACAAGGTCGCAGCTGCACCACATGTGGCGGATGTGCCAAGACAGTCTCCTTTTAATCCAAATAAATGACCGTTCTTTATAAGTAATATCTTTTATCTTGTTAGATAAATTGGGGTTGATTTTTAAAGAGCCTAGTATCTACCCAATAATATTTTTGTTATAGTTTTCCGAGTCTAGTTGAAATGATTTTTCTGTATGTGCCTGTCGTAACCAACGCCCTATTTCAGGGTAGCCATTGAGATCTGCCCATGCATCTGTGTCCCTAGGAATTAGTATGTTGAATTTGTCGAAAAAGTATTTCAAAATTGCCAATCCTTTGAAATCTGTAACACATGTACATAAAACCTCTTGATCTGGTAACACATTTGGATTTGTCTCATAAAATCTAATTATACCAGGCAAATCATACTCGTATATCAAATTATCCAATTCATCATCCAATTCAGTTGTCATATTTATCTTGGTAGATAAATTATCGTATCTTTTTCAATTTTGTAGATATCTATTCAGTTATATCATAGTCACCGTCGTCGCTATAATCGCCATCATCGTCGTCTTCGACAGTCTGTGGTCTGCCTCCATACCATGTGTCGCGATAGATTCGTGGGATGGCTTTGTAACCCAAAGCACGATAATTTTCTTGAAAGGCATCATTACAAAAATCAACTATCTTTTTTATTTCTAGTAACTTTTGCTGTCCTTTTTCCATATTAAACTCTAGGATCTTGGCTACTTTCTTTGGCGATGCTTTGTCTGGAATAGGTTTGATCTCGTTATTAAGATCGTTGAAACGTTCAATCACCGCAACACGAAATGTCTCTAAGATTTGTCTTTCCTCGCGAGCACGTTCGTTTTTTCTTTCCCTCAAGAACACCATCCTTCTAAAGTCACGATCGCATCCAATCTTGTTCAGCAGATAATTAACTCTGATATCTTCAAACCCTTGTTCGGCTAGATTTGCTATGCGATGGTGCACCTCGTAAACCCGTTGGCGATAGTGCTGAAAGTGACCGTACAAACGTTCGCTACCAATATATTGAAGGAACCCGATTTGTATGTCACCACAAGGTATATCATGGATATCGCGCATTGGTGCTCCACCGAGCTTACGTTGGAGTTCAAAGTAATGTGGGTTGTGAATCTTGCCTGTTTCAACTATTCCCGTCTTCCAACTGAAACCTGTATGACAGTTTGTACAATACATTTGATCGCAATTTCGGCTACAGATGCCCGATCCTAGTACCAATCTATGCGTGGCGCTGTCAATCTTTATTCCATAATATCTTCCTGCTCCAATACTCGTAATACTAATTGGCTCCAAAAATTTATCATCTCTGATTCCCAACAAATGATCTTTATTTTCCAATTTCAAATAATCAAAAACTGTTATTTCTACATCTAGTTCAATAATGCAATTATACAAGACAAGCGTATGATGCAATGAAACAATATAGTCTCGTGAATATTTTTCACCTGTAACATTCTTTTGCATTTGACTCACTGTAAACAATTCGTCCTTACCATTAAAGGCTTCCAAGACTTGTTTCGGTTTATAATCTTCTCCCATGACATGGTCGCCTACCTGTATATCTTGAATCTTTTTGATACTCTTGTCTCCCATGAGGATCTCTGTATCTTTACCGAAACAACCCTCTGTCTTGAATATTCTAGTATGACAGGCTGGACAAGACTTGGTATTCTTCATAATCTCTTTGGCCGATTCTATATCTTCTTGTTTGCATACATGTTTAATTAACTTGCCTTTCTTATCAGTTTTGTCTACTTCTCTAGTGGCATGACATGATTTACATATTTTTGTTTCACAAAGACCACATTCCCATCCGAGGCTTTCTATGAATCCTTTGCAGTCATCTTTAGGGCAAGGAAACATGTACGACCGTTTGTTCACACCGGCTGCTTCTCCTTCCGCATTGGGTCCATCTCCATTACCAAGCACGATATTCGGGTTCTCTCTAATGGCATATAAGTCATTACGTAATCGTCTCAATTGGTGGATCTCTTCTTTCAATTCGCGTTCTCTTTTTATATTTTCTCTAATACGATTATCGAGTTCATTCTTTCTTTTAGCCTCTTCAACTAACGGAATGGATAAAGGCAATAATTGTTTCTCCCGGTTAGCCGCTAGAACTTGGCGCGACTTTCTGTATGTTCCAGTAAGCCACGTGCGAGTAAAGTTCTTATGAAGAAAGAGATAATTTAATGGACTTTTGCAACTCATACAATGTGCAGATTGCGTAGATTCTTCGAGATATCGTTTGTAACACGCTACACAAACAGGATCAGTTCCTTTCGGGCAGTTGTCACATTCAATTGGCTTGCGCTTCTTGGTAAATGGCTCGGCGCAGACACCACAAGTTATTTCAGATGATTCAGAATCAGACATTTGTTATTTTATATGTATTTTTCGTATTAAAATCATTTTTTGTTATTCTAAATTTTTTGTATTAAATCGATTTTTCTTTATACGAGATATTCAACTACCCAATAATATTCTCATTATACTTTGGTCCGTCGATACGATAATTCCAGATGTTTTCAATTTTTCTCAATTGAATATCAATCATCCGATAGCCGTAAATATCACTGTCGATCACCTCGAAAGCATCATCAATAAACATTTGTTTCACAATTTCCAATGCTTGCACATCATATTTATCTTCGCTTCTTACAGAAACTCGCACATAATAATCATCGGATGAAAGATATTCCATTCCTGGACCACCACCAGAAAAATATATTGGTATTCCTTGTTTTTCTGCATCCTTGCGTTTTTCTTTATCCTTTTGTTCTTTTTCCTTACATCGGATAATTTTCTTTATCTTGTTTAATATTTGTATTTTCGTATCGTTGTACAACTGTGTGAAAAATTGGGTTGTTAATTTTTCAAATTCATGTTCAAGATTATGTATGTCGATTCTTTCTATTTCTTCCATTTTCTCTCGTATAGGGATACGACAACTTTTTTCATTTTTGTGAGTTATATAATGGTTTTCTCGATGGGTCTGAGAAGATATATATGTAAATTTTAGACATGAAAAAAGATGTTATAAAAAATAAAAAATAAAAAATAAAAAATAAAAAATAAAAAATAAAAAATAAAAAATAAAAAATAAAAAATATACAAAAATAATAAATATACAAAAATATAAAAAATATACAAAAATAATAAATATACAAAAATATAAAAAATAAAAATATTTGTAAACCATTGTAAAAAGGAAATTTCTTCTGTATCCCTATACAGAAAATCTTTATGTAAACATTTACATCCAACTCTTCTCAGATATTTGAGAACTTTCAACAATAACCATACAAAATAATATCTTTTATTTACACAATATCTGTAGTCGTTTCGCGTCGTTGACGGCACTAGGAAGCACGGTGTCTCCAGCGTATGAAAACAACGTAGGCCCGCGGCCGCCTACGAATGGGGTCTGAAGTTGACCTTGCAGAGAATCCGTATTATTAAACGCTACAATGCCTCCGTGATCAAGACAAGATGCAATAAAAACAAGTTGCTCATCCGAGTAATCACCACAATAGACCTGAGATTTCCACGTACCATGTAGCCTAAACATAGTCTTGTCAGGCTTATTATCTCCAACACTATTCCACAACGATAAAACATCAAAATCGAAAAAGGATGAATGAACGATAACAACATTCCAAAATCCCCTGAGGAGAGTAAATGTCTCTTTGCAAAACCAGGAAGAGTGACGAAACTCTACATAGAAATCTTCAGTTGAATAGTTTTTCTTACTCCATTTGGCTACTTTTAGGATACGCTCTCTGTTTTTATCAGTGTTTTGAAATGACGGAGGCAACTGAATAACAAAACCAAGCAATTTATCCTCTAGATGAGACATTGTCAGGTAGAAATCTGGAAAAAGAGATTCCCAATCTATCAATTTTTTACTATGTGTTAGATATTTGTTTACTTTTACAAGATATCGAAAAGTTTCAGGGACTTGCTCTCGCCATTTTTTTACGGTGGCGACAGAAGGCTGTTTGTAAAATGTAGTGTTTAGTTCTACCATGTTGAAATGTGTCGCGTATTCTTGGATATTGCATTTATCTTTGTAAAACGTCTTTTTAGACGGTATTGCTGTTTTTTGCCAACCTTTATAGCTGAACCCAGACGTTCCGATGTATTTGTTATTCATTATTAATTGTTAATGAATTTTTCTTCTTTTATTTCAGTTTTGTAGAGATTACATATTAAATTTGATGCGATTGTATGATTTTTGGACATTGTCAAAGATACGTATTTGTGCTAGTTGAGATACGTTCCAACATACCAAGACGTGATCGAGGATCCATGCGATAACCCAAGATGATAGTTGCATGGATGAGAAAACAAGTGCATAATTTACAAATATGTAATGATAAAAATATTTACGTTTGCATGTATAATGTTGAAATGTCTTGTTGAAACAAACATCTGTAAAAATACGTTTCAACAATGAATCTTTTGCGTTAAATTTCATCAATAACAAATAACCAAACATTTTTTGTTCTTGATCATGTGGAATAAATGGTTTTGGTAATTTGAGAGCAATAACATCACAAATTGTACGTCCAGACGCATCCTTGTGATTTATTTCTCTGACTGGTATTTCGTCATCCAACAATTCATCATAAACTTTTTCGAAATCTCTATTATACAAATCAAGATGCAAACGTGTAATATCTCCGATTACGCGACATGTCCTACCAATATTTTGTTGAACGATGCATGGTAAAATAGGCGGTCTATCGTTTGTCCGTTGTACCAAATGTTTATCAGACTTGGTATAATACAATGTATTTTCTATAAAATATGAAAAAGGTTGATTTTCCGCACAAAAACTCGTATAATCTTCGTAAATGCCGTTATACATTATTAGCAATTAATGTATTTTGTTCTTTTATTTCAATTTTTCGTAACAATAATATTATCATCTGGTTGTATATAAATTTTCTTTTGTGGATACAGTTTTTGTAATCGTTTTGAAAAGTTTGTGACGAAAAAAGTATCGTTATTATCACAACTTGTTTTGACGGATGATTCCAACAGAGATTGAAAGGTTTGAATAGACAAATCTTGGAGAACAATCGATGTACAATTTGGATATAGATTAGTGCAACTATATTCTACGATATATTTTCCAGGTATCTTGGCAACAAACATTTTACTTGATTGTCTATCGGTCGTAAAATAAAAATGATCCTCTCCACCTACAAATAATACATGCACATCACATCGTTCCGTCATCTCAAAAACCGACAAGTTCATTTTCTTTTCCTCTTACATCGGTGTATTGGTATACAGAATATTTTTCATTTTTTCTAATCCTCACACTTGATTTCAAAACCACCATCGTACAAGAGATAATAAAGTAACGAATTTGAAAAGATATAAAGGTGACATCCGTTGGTCATAGGCTTGGGAAAACTTACAATGCCCTTGTTAGGTCCATTTATAATTAGGGTCTCAGTCTCTCCACACCCGTATGATCCAATGCAGACCACTCCATAGCCAAATTGATATCTCCATTTTATTTCTTCTTGCTCTTCTTTTGTATATTTTTTAGATTCTCCCCAATTCTCTAAAATTCTACAAGTTGATTGCAAATTTTCTAATTTTTCATTCAGCGTATCTCTCAATTTTTGTAAGGATACATAATGTAAAGAATCTTTGATTTCTTCAAACCTGTTTCTTTTGATTTGTCGTTGTAAAATCTCGAGTTTTGCTTCTAAATCATTCCTTTGTTCTCTAAATTTAGACAATCGATCTCTATTTTTCTTTTCAATAGCCAACGGCAAACATGCTCTAATAATAACATCCTTTAGAGATAAATTTTGATTACCAAGAGACACAAAATGATAAAATCGTGTTGTTTTCTCGATCAATTTTTCCTCTTTAGAAGGTTCTGGTTGACTTGGCTCTTGTTGGACATCTTTTTCTTCTGATTCATCCTTTTCATTTACATAGATGGGTTCTTTGAGAAAAGTTGATACAATGGGATGATTGTGATGATGTAAGAGAACACATTTATCACAAAGATCCCAACAACAAATATCACAATTGTTATAATATTTCGATATTTCTATTATAATATCATCAAAACACAAATCACACGATGCATGCATAACCGATTCAAGAAACAACGATTTTTCTGTTGGATTATTACGATATAAATCCTTTGGATTTTTTCTTAACATATCAACAACAAGAAAAGGATACTTTTTCTCATTTTCGATTTGTTTCAGTTGGACATATTGTGTATATTTTTTGGAATCGGCCAACCAAATTTCATTACCAATTTTGTATACATATTTTTGTACTTGTTCTGTGTTTGAAGCGATGAATGGATTTGTTGGTTGTATCACCGTTGTTCGAGGTTGTGCTCTTGTAATAAAAGGGGTTGGACCATTTTCCGTAATTTCTACTTGTTCATCAAACGGATCGTGTTGATAATCCACGTCATAAATCTGAAAGATGGCCGGATGATGTTTAAAAAACATACGTGAGAACTGGGTGAGATAGAAGACGAGATGGATTGGGAGGTAAATCTTGTTTAATTTTTGGAATTGTTCGAGTTCTTGTAACGTATATGGAGGTAGTTTATACGTATCATATTCTTGTTCATCATAACGTTCTTGGAGACGTTGTAGCCATTTGGCAAAATAATCTTTTCGTTCTTCCAAATATTCCTTATCCGAAATAAACGTGTTTGGGTTGTTGATCCGTTGTTCCTCTTTCCAATCATCATATTGTTTGCAGGTCTTGGTTGATGTACTCATTTCAACCATTTCAACAAGAGACATCTTTTCTTTTTGTATTGGTATACAGAAACATTTTTCAATTTTCTTATTTTTTATCAACGATGGCGGTAGAAGTTATAGTATCAACGGAATAAATATTATTACCAGAGGCAAAGACGGCATATGGGGTCTTTTTGACAGATGTCATTTTGTAAACGCCGAGTTCGCCGTCTTGTTTGCTTGTGTCGAGATAGAGGATCTTGCAACCGACGGTTTTACCTGTTGATAAGATGTATTCAACCATGGCAATTTTGTTAAAGTAACATCTAGTATCATCGGTGTAGATGGACAATTGCTCGCCTGTTCCTTTGCCAGAGATTAGAAATGGGAATAAAGATAATACATTCTTCTCTATTTCAGATCTATCTTTAACAACATCTTTAAAATCAATATAAATATTATCGACTTCATGGAAATCCAACCAGGTGGCTGACATACTAGATAAACATCGTTTCAGGTTTTCAAGACTTGAATAAACAATATTGACGATTATACCATTTTTTGTAGATTTTTCCCGTTTGATTTCTCCTTGAAAATAGATGGGTAGCAATTTTGGTACTAGAGAATGCTTGTAATTGTATGCCCACATTCGTTTGCTAGGATCCTTGCTCTCTCGCCAGAGTTGGTCCGCTATTTTAAAGGCCTTTTCGTATTCTTCCAATTTCTCTAAAACTCGAGACGCCACCATCCTAGACCCAAAATCATACACGTAATCCTCAACGATAAACAATTTATCTTTTGGGCGTTTGATCTTGAGACATAGGTTTATGTATTCCAATGCTTTCTTGTAATTGCCAGTTTGTTCGTATTCTTGGGCTATCTCAAACGCCGCCTCTGCGCGATATGGATCATATCGATGGCATTCTTCGAAAGCGTCGATTATCATCTTATTTGTTATCGTTTTACCGTTGTAAACTGGGATTACTTTTGTTTTATTTCTTGGGTCCGCGTTTAATCTTACCGCCCGCATAAGTATGTTTCTTAGGCATCTACCCTTTGTCAAATATGCACGGTAGATTTCTTCCTTGAAACCATTTACTTTGACACGCTCATCACACCAAAAAAGAGCACGTTCATAGTGCTTATAGTCAAACCACGATTGAGCCGCATAGTACTTGTACCGAGATTCCATTTCCGTTTCCCAATGTTTCAGTTTGTGCTTTGGTATTGCCATAACACGCTCAAGGTCCATTTCGATAAGCATTCCATCTTTAAAATATTTAAGTGGGTCTTTCGAACGATCACCACCACGAGATGCTTTCACCTTGATTTCATGTGTCTGCATAACACGTAGTTTTCCGGCAGGATATTTTTCCGAATACGGAAACTCATGCACAATTGAGGCGAAGCCCCATTTGCAGCCTGATTTGAAAAGTTGTTGACGACATTGTGTAACAGATGGACCTTCTTGCAAATCTATGATTAACGAGTGTGCATCTTCGCAACCTGCTGGAATATGTAGCGGAGTTATCAATTCATCATCTGCATCGATAACATACATCCAATCTGTATTTCCTTCATCTACTTGAAATGCCAAGGTACGATTGTCTGCAAAGCCTTCCCAAGCGTGTTCATGGACTTGTCCGGGTATATTCTTATCTTTGAAAAAGTTGTTGATAACTTTTATTGTATTATCAGTAGAACCGGTATCACAAATATCCCAGCGAGAAATATAAGGTGCAACACTAGCAAGGCATTTTTTAATGATCTGAGCTTCGTTTTTAACAATCATCACTAACCCAAACGTTGGCATTCTTTTTGTTATTCTTTTATTTAAAAGATTTTATCTGTAGTTTCTGATGTATTATTACTCATACTTTTTCTTTGGCAGTAGAGATTGTATTGATGGATCAAGAGATAACAAAAGAGTTTGTACTTTCATATGAGATAATCGTCGGAAATATACAATGCGTTTAGGACCTTGTACAACAAATAAATCATTAAAACAACAATTTGCTTCTTTTTCATTGACAGCATTCATGACTTGGATAGCTGTCGCTTCATCCTGTAATACAATGCACTGAAATATAACTGATTTAGGATATCTAATTTTTGTCTTTGTTTTCAGATCAAATGGGGCTTCTGTCATCATCCGAGAGGTCAAATTTATCAACGCAATAGTCCATTTATTATATTCATCTGTGAAATAATCAGGAGCATAACAATTGACCATATTAAATATTTTTGTTTCCTTTTCCAATTGGTCTACTTTTTGTTTTGCCAATATATACGCTTCGTTCAATTGCATTTTTCTTATCCGTAAGAAAAAACAGGGAATATTTCAGTTTTTGTTTAATATTCCAAATAGGATATTTTACTCAAATCGTTAATATTCCAGATCGACTTCAAAGTAGCAGCCTAGGATTAAAACAACCACAAGTGACCCAGCAGCTAAACATCCGAGTTGCAAGTCTGTCCTACGTTCTCCAAATATTTTATCAAGAATTCTATGTAAAAGTGAAGACCAACAAGATATAAAGAACGCGACTGCTACAAGTACTATTGACCAAAAAATATTCTCCCAAAGGCCACATTTGGATTTTTTGCATTCCGGGTCATCTTTAAACTCTTCCATATCACAAATATCTTTCGAATCCATCTAATTTATTAGACAGAAAAAATATATTCCAAATTTATTATTTTCTTATGATTAATATATGTTTGTTGTTGATATTATTATTGGGATGATTATTCTGGTATTATTAGATTTGCTTTGGATACCTAATAGCAAGTTGTCTGATAATATAGCAGAAATACAAGGGTCTCCAATAAAGATAAAATATATAGTATTGCCATTTATCTATCTTTTAATCGCTACTGGTATCGTCGTTTTCGTATTGCCAAAAATAAACGATAATAGTTTGTACGAGTGTGTTATATATGGTGGTTTATTTGGTGCAATTGCATATGGCGTTTATGACCTCACCAATTACGCCCTCTTTACAGATTATAACCTCGGTTTGGCGTTACAAGACATGGCATGGGGCTTTACCGCTGTTGCTATCGCTACTTTTTTGCTTTATAACATAAGGGGTATCACCATATAAAAATTGAAATATTATTTAGACAAATAGGAAAATATATAAAATGATTGTTGTTTTAGATTGTCCGTATCATAATAATTCAAATGTGCTAGGAATGTTTACTGATTGGGAAACATGTCTTGATTATTTCGAAAAAATCAATCCAAATCCTAATAAAGAAACATGGTTGTGGGGTCCTGAATCAAATATAAACGGTAAATTTGATTATTTTCCACGAGAATATATTATTCAGAAATCACCAAAACGTTGTTGTTTGTCGTTTTGGGGTAGACGTGATGAAAATCATTATAATGAGATTGTTGAAGAACTAGGTTTTGTGTTGTTTTACTTGGAACATAATACAACAGATCTAGATGCTTACTTTGATGAAAAGTATAAAGAGGCTGAGCCAGAAGCATACAAATTTCGTATCGACGGACCAGCTTACAATGAAAATATACTGTGATATGGCTTACAATGTAATATATTTTCTTCGATTTTTTCGTAGATTAAATTTGACTCGTTTTTTACTACCAGATATTACTTGATCCAAAACCTTTTGATCATTATTCTTGAGTGTTCGTAAAAGCGAATTCCAGGTGCGACCATGTCGGTCAGACGTCTTGACATCACTATCAATATCTATGTCGGGATCAAAACTATCTCCAAAAAGAGACCTTGTAAATTCAGGATCATTATTTATCTTTTCTCTCAGTGTTTTCTCATCTTCTAGCATGCGAGCATTAAACATTTTATATTGCTATTTTCTTTTTTCAAAAGAAATATTTGTACGTTTTCTTAGACGATTACATTTTTGTTATATTCTGGTCCGTCGAGGCGATACATATGTTCAGTAAGGAGATCTACTATTTCCATATGACCATGTTCCCTAGCCCATCGTATATCAAAATTGTTATTGTCAGATGGATCAACGCGACCATCCTCTAATAATAATCTTACTATTTCTACATGCCCGTTGATACTCGCATTTTGTAATGCCTTACTATTATAATCAGATGGATCAACACGAGGATCGTCTAGTAATATTTTTACTACTTTTACGTGTCCATTTACGCTAGCATATCGTATAGCCAAATTGTTGCCAGCCGATGGGTCAACTTTGTTTATCAACGCTATTACCGTTTCAATATCACCTACTGAACACGCGTCTATAAATTTGGCATTCAGTGTATACATTGTTGTTAAAATATTAACAAATTGCAAAAAGTATTTCATTTTTATGTCAGTATATTTCTATTATATTCTGGTCCGTCGAGGCGGAATTGATATTCGGTAAGGAGATCGACTAGTTTTGTGTTTCCATCTCTTTTTGCTGCATTTATAGCCCAATTGTCTAAAATGGATGAATCTACACGGGGATCGGCTACCAACAGTCTTACTACATCTGTACGCCCATATAGGACAGCAAGTTGTATAGCCTCATTGTCTCTGAATGAAGGATCAAAACGAGGATCAGTTAGTAACAGTCTTATTAATTCTACATACCCATATCTGCTAGCCCATATTACAGCATATTTATCATTAGCAGAAAGATCTATTGTCGGTAATAGACATTTTACCGTGCTGATATCACCATTTTTACAAGCCGTTATAAACTGGTCCATATTTTTTGTATATTTTCAGTATATATTTTCATTTTTCCAACCAATTTAATATGAAATAGACGATAAAAATGGTTGCGATATTGTTTATTGTGATGACGGATAGGGAAAGTCAGTTGGCATATCGACTTTTGATGAATACACGAGTAAAGTTTTTACCGTTTCAAGTAAAAGGTAAAAATGTGCGGGAGAGATTGAAAAAATACAAAATCGACCAAGTACCCACATTATTTATTACTACTTCCAAAAAGAAATATGTAGGCGCCGCAGCTATCCAAAATATGCTCGAACAAATTGTGTATAATACGAATGATAGAAATGGTGGTAGAGAAGATGAACCTGTTAAAAATAAGATTGAAGATGTCGTAGAATCTTCTGAAGAAGGTGCGCCAAAGATTCCGCGTCGCGATGACTCTCAAGACTCGCAATTCGAGTCGTATGGACCCACATCTGACGACGACTCGAGAATCATTCGTCCGCCTGTTAAAAAAGCAAAGGAAGATAATAAACCTCTTGATACTAGTAAACAATCACCAGTCCAGACGGATTACGATGACGACGAAGAAATGATAGAATTATAAGATATTTTTATTATATTCGGGTCCGTCGACGCGGAATGAATGTTCAGTTAGAAGTTGGACTATTTCAAGATGTCCTTTTTGTCTAGCAAACCATATGGCCTCATTATCGTTGCTAGATGGGTCTACACGAGGATCGGTTAACAATAGTCTCACTACGTCCACATGTCCTCGTTGGCTAGCAAGTCGTATCGCCCAATTGCCTGAAATTGATGGATCAACACGAGGATCTTCTAATAACAGTCGCACTATATCCACATGACCTCCTTCACTGGCATATATTATAGCAAAATTATCGTCATCTGATGGATCGACGCGAGGGTCCCCTAACAACAGTCTTACTGTTTCTGTATGTCCGTTTTGGCTAGCATATTGTATAGCCTGATTATTTTTAGCCGATGGATCTACACGAGAGTCCTTTAGTAATTCTTGTACTACTTCTACAAGCCCGTATGTGGAAGCATTTCGTATAGCAAAGTTTTCATTCTCAGACGGATCTGTTCTTTTGATTCTATGCAGTTCTAGACGATAATCAGTCATATTTTCATATTAGAATAGGAAATCTCATTTATCTTTTTCAGTTTTTGTGTTCCTCCATCTTCCTACGTCAGTACGTCGGTGTATTCTCGAGTGAAACGAGGGAATACACACCAACTTACGAGCGCTTCCTGGGTTCCCACCGACGTAGGAAGAAGAGCGAGTTATTTTTATCCAATAATATTTTTATTATATTCGGGTCCGTCGAGGGCACATTTGATGTCTGGGATTTGGTCATCCCAACTGATTTCGTAGACGGTTGTAGATCCATCTGGACGATTAACATTCCTAACTGAAAATCCGTCTTCTTCGAGAATAGGGATTAGTTTCATTAATTCTACACCTTTACTGAAGCCATCCGTAGGCGTTTTAAAATCGATTAAAACATGCCATTTATTTGGCTCTATTGTAAATTTCTTAATTTCCTTGTAAATTTCTGCAAGTTTAAACGAGTCTGATTTCGACCAGCGATATTTATTATAATATTCCTTTGCGTCTAGACGAACTACTAGTTCATTAAATTTCTTCTCATCAAAAGTACCACGTTGACCCAATTCTATTTTATATCTCGGATACTCATTCCAACTAATTAACAAATGTCCATTACCATTTGCAAATTCAGCGTTAAATCCATCTTGACGTAATATATTTTCCAGCATCCAGACACATGGAGTGCTAGGTAAATATTCCCATATGCAACTATTTGGAAAATCAAGTGTTTTTTCCAACATAGGTTCTAGTTTAGATTTTACATGGTTGTACATTTCAATCACTTTCTTAGTATCTCCCTCTTCCCACTTTTTCTTTTCATAAATCTCTTTTGCATTCATCCGCGTCACATATTTCCTGAAATCTACCATATCTGTATCCATGTCTCCTATTCTATATATAATTCTGTGTCTTTTTCAGTTTTTATAAAATACTATAAATGGAAAAGGGTTAAAAATGAACGAGGTATTATCAACGAGTAAGAAAAGTATATGGGTTGCTACGTTTTATGCAGGTCAGATAATTGATCCAGAGAATTTCGAGGGTAATCCTGTGTTTGGAAGTGAGTTGGCGCTATTAGAGGTTTTTTCTCGGCTGGGAGAAAAGAATGACGTAACCGTTTTTATTACAAAACCTGTCGGCTACAATGTAATAAAAAATAATATTACATGGCGGTCTGAACAGGACTGGGCATCATTGGTATCTACAACAAGCCCTGATATATTGGTGATTTCGCGATATGTTGGTGTATTTTGTGATTATATTATTCCAGATACTACAAAAATCTATCTTTGGGTCCATGATATCTTTCCTCACCCAGCCTACCGAGGTAAAAATATGGCCCACGCCTTTGTAAATAACATGTCTCGGCGATTATCAGGTATCATTACAGTCGGTGATTCTCAGCGTGAAGAGATTATTATGCCGCGATATAAATTGGATCGTTCTCTTTTTACGACAATTAAAAACGGTATAAACCTTGTTACTCCTGTAAAACCAAAAAAGAATCCGATAATGTCTAGGGCACCAATGTCATTTGTGTATGCGTCTGCTCCAGATCGTGGCTTGGTTAAATTATTAAAGATGTGGCCACGAATTCTTTTAGAATGGCCGTATGCTACCTTGCAAATTTTTCATAACCTCTCTGATCAAGATAAACAGGCAATTGAGAAATCTGGTCTCGAACGAGTAGCAGCAATGGGCCGCGTTAATCAAAAAACTCTTTTTGACAAATTACAATATATTGACTATTGGGTGTATCCTTGCTCGTTTTTCGAAACTTGTTGTACTACTGCGATAGAAATGGCTTTTCATGGGCCCATTTGTATTTCCAACGATCTAGGCGCACTCAAAGAAAACAACAATGGAATCATTATCAAAAATGATGCTACAGAACGGATTGTAACTAGTAATGTCTTTATACCACCATGCCCTAATAAAAAAGTAGATAATAAGGATGTCGTTGAAAAGAAAGAATCGTCTGTTACAACATCACCGACACCCCCAAAACCAAAAACCGAGGCGGAAATAATAGATGAGAATTTTGAAGAGGATTTGTTTGAAGTGTTGCGTCGGTTGGAATCTAACCCGAAAGAAAAAGAGGAAATCCGAAAGAACCAACGAGAATGGGCCAAGGAACAAACCTGGGATGCTCGTGCCATTGAATGGTCCCAGTTATTAGAGTTGTAGTAGTAAAGTAAATCTTGTATTATTATACAAGACAACAGTTTATATTTTTACTTTGGGATACAGATTACGATTGTCCATTCGTCTCCACCTCCAAATTCTTCACAGTTGAACATTTTGTTGTATTTGTCGATTGCTGGTTCCGTTAAAAAGTCGTGTAATGTCGAAAAATCAAACTCTACAATTTCAATCCCATGATCGCACAAATAAGAGTCGATTTTGTAATATTTGACATTATCTTTTTCGCCATCCTTGAAAATAACAAACGAATGACCGATTTCGTCTCCTGACCCCAGTTCGACACCAACTAGATTGTATTCGTCGACGTACTCTTTCAGGTTTTCAATCATCAGAGTTGGATCCTCACAATAACAATTTTCGCATTCGGTATCTGTACCGCACTTGTATTCCAGACATTGACAACATTTTGGTACCAACTCGGGATAAAACATCTTACATATCATATCTTTTGTCTGCCCACACGCAAGTGTTGAATCGGTATTACACAGTTGTCTTAATTTCTGCAACATTAGTACCATTTATCGATTTTTGAATCAATATTTCAGTTTTTTAGTTATCTTCTTGTTACGTTGCTATATTTGCAATTAGCGGGAGATGATCAGATGGGTTTTTCAAGGAAGGGATATTGCTGTCTTTGATTGGGAGAGAATATCGTGTTACAAAACCATCTGGAACGAGAATATAGTCAAACTCGTGCCAATGAAATCGAGTCTTGCATGTCCTATACCGAGTTATATCATAACCGTCTAAATTGTCACCCTCAAAATTAGTATTAAAATCGCCAACCAATAATATATCTTTTCCAAATTCAGTTACAAGTTTATTTAATTGTGCCATTTTTGTAGTATCATCAGAATCGACAGAGAGGTGTATGTTTGCAATTCGGATATCTTCTGTTTCTGCGATAATAGAATGGCTAGTTTCCTTTAGTAATCTAATAGAGTATTTTGAAAGGATTACATTTCCGATAGGATTTGATCTTTTCTTACAGACGGTATGTTGCACGTATGAATATCTATCGAACAACAGGAGAAAATCTTTTTCAAACGTAGCCAATTCAACTTCTTGTAGACAAATTACATCGGCATCAAAAGACAAAATATTGGCTATTATTATCTGTATCCTATAGGACCAATCAAAAAGTATCTTGTCTGCCGATGTATATCTCTCCTTGGTAAAATACCTATCTGCCAATATATTCCACGTAACTATCCTCATATTTCTATTATTTAACGAAATAATAGTGTTTTATCTCCATTAATTACCATATCCAAAATGTGGCCAGACAAGAAATCCGGGATAATTGGGGGATTATAATGACGTATCATCAAAGTCTTTTCTCCTTTCTGTATAGGTTACTATTACCTTATCACTATCAAATTGTTCATCAATAATATCATTTTTAGTGAGAAAATCAAAGTAGACTTCATCGTCATTATAGAATATTTTACGTTTTTCTATCATATACACATTTCTGAAGATTATAAGTTTTTGAAATGTGAATAATTTTATCAATGATTTACGATTTCGTATTTCTAACAAAGTTTCTTTTAATATTGCATATGTTTCTTTTTTGTCATTTCCAGTTATTTCACAAAGATCATATATAAACGATCGATTTAATTTCCAGTTTTGTAATTTTTTAATAATACAATCATTTATCGTAATAAAGCTCTTAATTAGTTTACATAATTTTTCGTCTAAATTAATAGGATTCATGAAATGGTCAAATTTAAATACAACATCTTCATCAACAGAATAAATATGATCACTTTTTATGAAATTTTGCAATGCTAGATCAGGAATCCCAAATAAATATCTAAATAAAATATTTAATATGAATTCACACATTAATACATTGTTTTTATTTATATCATGTAAATGCGATAAAGTTATTGGGAAACCATTATTTATATTTGTAAAATCAACAATTTCGATAGAATTACCACTCATTCCTCTAAAATAACGTTTATGTTTTTTCGAATATTCAACTTTAATAGTTTGTGTTTGTAGGTCAGAATTATTAAATGTCTTATCTTCGGAAACCAAAAATGGATACTTCATATTTTTTAATATCGAACTTCTAAAACCAAACAATGGATTTTCAAATATATCTGGAATAAGATACATGATTGATGATTTAATATATGGTAATCCAAAATCATGTTTGATATTCGAAATTATTAGATTAATTTTAGGCCCACTATCATTTTCAAATGGCCCCTTTACAAAAACAGCACTTTTATCTTTATATGCAAAATATGTATCGGTTTTTTCTGGTCGATCAATTTCCTGAGCACGAGCGCGAAATATAAATGTATTACTTTCACTAATGTCCATTTTGCTTTCAATATTATTGGTAATATTAAATTTATTTTTCAGTTTTAGTCAAAGCCGGGAGCGTGGGTTTGTTTGGCGTCGACAGATTTAGCGACCTTGTTGATATAGGTGGCGTAATTCTTGTCGGCTTCAGGAAGGAAATTGGTATCTACCTGATAGCCATAGACACCACAGATGGCTTGATTAAACACATACATCATGTAATATGACATATTTTCAATACCGGCAACTGTATCGATCATGGTTTGTTTGTCAGCCGTCATTTCTGTAATGACAGTCTTGTATCGCTGCAAAACAGGCTCACAATATACCACCTGATCCGTACAACACCAAAAACGCAACAAATTCATCCCTTCTGTCAACATAGCATCTACCGATTTAACATATTTTGCCAACGCCGCCCGTTTTTGTTCCTCTTTGGTTGTCATTTTTATATATAGTCTATTTGTTATAATATTTTTCAATTTTGTTAGAGGTATATGTTTACACCATTTTGATGGCGAAATAGTAATCTCCTTCAGGATTTTGTCTGATTGGATTTACGATATGTAGAAATCGAGAACAAACAACGGTAGCAATAACACTTATGCCCAATCCAACTATTGTTACAGCAACCATACAATTAATAATCATCGTATCTTGATCAGGTGTCATTTTTCATTATATACATCTAATGAAAATATTTCAGTTTTTTTGTAGATACTAACTCAGATCCAAAGTATGCGTACCGTTAAAAAGAGTACCATCACAGTTGATGATACCAAGATCATAATAGTGTTGAAAGCATTCAGAAAGAAATTCAGGTGTTAGTTGGTCATCTACACCAACATCTCCAATTGTAATCTCTATATCATCGCCAACCAAAAATTCTAAATAGATACCAAATATACTCGCCAAGATATCCTCTTCTACGTTTGTACCAGAACCAGGCAAGCCAAGACCATAATTAATCTCATATTTATTTTCAGTTGCCATCAAAAAATGCCCAACTTCATGCAACATACAATGAAAAGTGGGTGTTCTTGTTATATCTAATTGTTTCCCATCCCAATTATATTTTTGACGTTTATTGGTTGTCGAAATACCATAGAATTTAGTTATTTCTTCGAACCACTTGTTGTGTTTTGGTGAAACAGGCATATTACAATAGCGGTCGTACCTATCACTTTCAAGTGTATCACTACAAAACATAGTTTCGTGTTGCAAAAACTTGGCAATGTATTTTTCCACTTGGCCTTCTTTACGTACTACAAACGTCATATTGTATCATGTTACCAAATTCTCGTCTTTTATTTCAATTTTCTATATTTGGAAATTTTTACGATTATTTTGTATCCATTTTATTTGGAAATTTTTACGATTATTTTGTGTCTAATTTTTTATATATTTTTATGATTATTTTTTATCCGATTTTGTTTATGAAAATATGCAAAAATTGACATATCTGAAAATGAAATGGGTAGACATTCTATCTGTATTGACCCTGTTAAAAAGTCGCACGGGTACTACCCCAGACAATTTTACAAAATACCCTAGTTTTACGATTCTAGATAGAGGTCTTATTGAATAGTAGAAAAATAGACATTTTCTTTAATTTTTCGGTGTCCACACCCAGGAAAAAATACGATTTCTCTCTTTTCTCCAAGACAAATAGAATATCTAATAAATCTGAGAAAAATACAAAAATCGTTAATTTTCCGGTGTAAAGACACCAACTTTTTCAGCAACGATACAATATCTCATTTCAATCAGACTTTTATCTAACAAGATAAAAACGATAATCACACACAAACCAATACCTCACAAACATATATCTCTCTAACACGAAGAATCACACGATTGAAGACCGATCAAAGCGATTACGAGTGCCATGGGTGTAGTTGGCGGATTGGCTTCAATTGCGGCAAGACAGCCAGCGTCATTGTAGCATTTTATTTTATTCGCTACCGTCTTTAGCCAAGGAGAGCCAGGGCATGTATTAACAGCACAATTAATTGCCGAAATCAATTCGTTGATGTAATCTTTTCCAGTCAATCCACCTTGTAGCAATTTATCAAAGCATTTAGATTCCAATGCACATTGTATCTCTGAATTACGAGATGACAATTCTCCTACACACGGTAAAATATCAGATGTCAATGTCTGTAATGTGGGTACACTATAAATACTAGATATTATACCCCAAGCAAACGTATACGAGACGGAACCAAAAGGATGTGCCATATACAACGTAGACGCAATGGCAATTACAGCCGCTCCAAGTCCATATAATCTATCAACATCGGGAAGATGACCAGATATATTATAGCCAAAAACAAACCATGCAATAATATAAATTGCCCAAGAGACATAGGTAAAAATCCCCATTCGTATTCCAAGAGTACTGATTACGATACCACAAATTGCCGGCCAAAAAATAAATTTATTCTCTGGCATCGTATGCATAAGATTAAAGCCGACCAAGAGCCAACCCAAAGAATAAATAACAAAACCAAGCATACCTGGTACCAACATCCCCAAAACCGTCATCGCCCCTGCAAGTATCATCAACCTCGTCGAAGAAATGTCTATTATCTGCAAATCACAAGACATCTTTTTTATTACCAATAATAAAAATTATAAATATTTATCAACTCCAGTGAATGATTATATAATAAAATGTTCTAGTTTCATCATCAACACGAGGATTCTGAATATTAAATCCATCTGCTCGTAAGATTTCTACAAGTTGATTAATAATTCGTATTTCCAAAGTAGGCGGATAACCTGTATCTTTGAAATCAACTTGTAAATAGTTAAATCCATTTTGTGATTTGTCTATGATTTCATCACGAATACCATCGTAATATTGCTCAACACCAGATATATACAATCGCTCAACTGCCTCGGTCGTATTACGCTTGATTGTCTCGATATTCAAGCGAATCATTTCTCTATTTGTATAAGGATACCAATATTATTTTTCAATTTTATTTAGTAACCATCAATGCAATTACTTCATCCATAATTCTAATATTGTTGTCTAAATGTTTTAGTTTGACATCCATAGTCTGTATCTCTTTTTCTAAACTATTTATTTTGTCACATAGTTCTTGATTTTGTTGATTTACCACTATATCATTGTTTATCAAGGTATCTCTAAGTCTATCAAATTCTTTTTGTGATGCCTTGTCTTCACCAAACAAATCACTTGCCGTAAAAAGAGAAAAGAATGCATAATTCCGTTTTTGAATGAAACTAGTTTTATTGGGACTTCCAGAGCGCCAACGATGGATAGTCCAGAGCGTACAGCGAGAACCAATTAAAGTAACTCTACGAAGCATTTTCTATTTGTATAAAACAATACAAATTTTTCAATTTTACAATATATAGAATAGCATTTGTGCTTTGTGAAATACCGATTCTGAGAAGATGAATCGTTCGGGGTCTTTGAGGACGATTACGCTTGGACGAAGGTCATCATAATAGTACCATTTGTCATCACCTCCTTTGACGGCGGCTGTATAATGTGCTCTTCCAACGAAAAATAAGACGGCTTCTAATCCAGCCATTCCAACGGCTAATCGTCTGACGGAAGGAGGATTATCATCGCCATAGATAATATGTTTGGGCATACTGATAATTTGATCATTGGTATATACTTCTGGATCAATATACGTGACCATGTCTTCGAGTCGTCCCTTGTCAGCCTCTTCCCTAGTTAACAAGGGAAATTGCAAGGCTGGAAAGGCATCTGCAAGTATACTCCAGATCAATGTCCCAGACTTGACATCTGAACAACTAATAATTCTTTTCTCTTTAACATTTATAAAATCGGTTAGCAATTTTTGAATCCCTTTTATATCCTTTCTCCAGAGTTCCATATTGCCATATAGTTTTTCTAGTGGTGGCAGCAATGCATCTCGTTTAACCCTATCTTCGGCAAATTTTGGTGCTGGAGAACCCAAGATCTTATTCATAAAGTAGGAACCATGACAGAAAAATAAAATAAATAATATGGAATCGGGAGCACATGAGTTGTAATTATTGACAAGAAAGTATTTGGGAACAGTATGATTTAGTACTGTTACCTTGTTGTCTTTCATCCCAGTAAAAGTATCTAGAATCTTTAATAGTTGTTCCTTTGTTGGATTGTCACAATATTTCTTGGGGTCTCGTAAGAGAGTAGACAGATTTATTTTCAGGGGCTCTAGTTCCTTTTGCAATTGTCGCATCCATTTCGTACTAGACCGAGTTACATTCCGCTTCATTTCGTATTTCTTATGCTGGGACGATTTAGATACCTTTTTCACCGGGTTTTTCCCAACAGCCATTCTGCTTTTATATAATTATATAAAACTTTTTCAGTTTTTGTTAATCAATAATATTTTCATTGTAGATTTTGCCGTCAAGTTCAAATGGGATAGAACGTAATAGAAATTCAAATTGACCAGCCAATGAAAGATCGAAAATCTTACAGACAAAAGCGTTATTTGGTTCATTTATTCCAAAACATACAAAATTAGGGGAAGAATTTAAACGTTCCCACCAGGTACACGACTTTCGTATAAATTGAAAAAGTTGGTCTGCATTTTCAACGATAAGCCACTTGTTTCTATCTGAATATTCCAATCTAACATACTTTTTACCTTGCGACCGTCCTAGTTCGACAATCATCTCGTCCATTATAATTCATATCCAAATAGGAAACCACAAATAATTATCATTTTTTTCTCCTACGGTAGTATATTGTCATTGTAAATCTTACCGTCGAGTTCGTATGGGATAGATTTGGCTAGTTGTTCAAATTCGTCTGCTAGTACAGTATCATAAATTGCGCAACCAACAAAGTCATTGAGATGGAAACATGTGTATCCTAGTCCGGTATCTTCTTTCCGCCTAAGATCCAATTCCCAACAGGGAGAGTCACATATAATACGTACATGATCTAAAAGCCGATTTGCATCTTCAGCAGTATACCAAAACACGCCACCATCATAATAAGTAAATCTTACATACTTTTTACCATCCAAACTACTCAATTTCTTAACCATATCAGATAAATCTACCTCTTCCATTTTTCTATCTTTATAGAAACCAAATAAACTTTCATTTTTACTAGACCTTACACAAAACATTTATACAATTTGGCAGAGAAAATTTCACCATCGTACGAAAGCGTGATGATATGAATCAACCCATGATCGATAGGTACAACTGTTACTTGTTTCCCATTTTGCCAGTCGGTAATAATTTCCTCACGGTTAATATCACTCTCATTTAGGGTATCGAAAAAGCCAATCGGAAATTCACGTGTCTCAATAAACGAATAGGCGCAACAAGTAATTACTTTTCTATCCAGCAAGTCTTTTACATCGGCATCTGTCTTGCACATAACAACGCGTTCCATATTGATAACATTCTAGTTAATTTCAAATATCTTTTTCAATTTATTATATTTTCATTATAGATTTTACCGTCGAGTTCAAAGGGAATGGAATCTATTAAAAGTTTAAACTGATTTGTCAATTCTTGATCGTAGATTTCACAAAATATATGTTTACTGATCGTAAAACTTGCCGATGATAATTCGGCATTGTATTCTCGATCAAACGTCGGTTCCATCACCTCACCAAATTCATTACATTGATCCCCAAACCAAACTAGCAACTCGTTTACATCGTATACACAAAACATCTCTTCCCATGGGTTGTTAAAATCAAAAATAACCCTCACATACTTTTTAGCATTATAACTACTCAATTCCGTAAATATTTCACTAAATGTCAACTCGTCCATTTTTCTCTATTTCATAATAGAATAATATTTCAATTTTGGGATACTTATCCAATAATATTTTCGTTATATTTAGGACCGTCGAGACGAAACATATATTCATCTAATAGAGATTGTGCTTGTTCTTTAAAATATATAGATTCTTTTTTCATAATAATGATAGATTTAGAGTCAAAATCGCCCAATTTCCCACTATTAAATAAAAGTTCTATCGTTTTCAAATATTTGTCTTCGTGATATCCAGCCGATACAAACGCCGTATAAATACACCTTTCTTCAACAACATCTATATAATCAAGTAAAAATTTTACTATTTCATTCTGTCCATTGAAACATGCATGATAAAAACAATTGGTGATATCATCTTTATTACATAACAATACCATATCTTTTACCGTGTCAATATCACCCTTGATACACGCAACTTTCATATCATATATATTATCACTATATTTCATTTCTATCCAAATAGAAATTATCACCCAAATTTCATTTTTACCCAATAATATTTTCGTTATATCTAGGACCGTCGAGACGAAACCTATATTCATCTAGTAACATCTTTGTCTTTTCTTGAAAATCGCTGGATATTTCTTTTTCAATATGAATATTATCTACATCGACACATTTACCGCTATCTAATAGTAATTTTATCGTTTTCAAAAATCTATCATCCCACCCCTCAAGATTTCCTGTTGAACATGCTGATTGCAACCATTTAACATTAATTGTATCTATAAACGGTAATAACCGTCCTACAACTTCATATTGACCCCAATAACATGCTCTGTCAAATACATACTCTTTGTCAATATCATCTAGATTTGATGCATTCAATACTTGTGTAAATATCATTTGTGTTGCAGCATACATATCTATTTCATAATAGAAATCTACATATATTTTTCATTTTTACCCAAGTCTTCCTACGTCAGTATATTTTCGTTGTAGATTTTACCGTCGAGACGAAACTTGTATTCGTCTAGTAAGCTCATGGCATTTTCTTTGAAATCAGTGGCATTATTAACCATTGTATCATCAAGTTTCCCGCTATTAAATAAAAGTTGTAGTACATCTGGTAAGTTATGTTCTGCCAACTCGATTGCTAACTCAAATGTAGAGATATCAATATTTTCAACATAATCTAATAAAAATTTTACTATCTCAATTTTTTGATAGTAACATGCGCAAAATAGACCATACATGCGATCCTTCTGTGTTACTCTTACCGCATTAGCTCTCACGTTGATTATATCTCCCCTCTCACACGCAATTACAAATCTAGTAAACATTTCTCTATTCACTAATAACAAATATCTTTTTCATTTTTACAACAACTACTTTTTCTCTTCTACAAGAATACGTGGCACGATGCACATGGCCATGAGTTCGGAAAAGACGACTTTGGGAGAGTTGGACATTGTTACAGGGACCATTGATTCTTGCCGGCATGCCTTGCACTTTCCGTTGCTCGTCTTGCTGTGTGTTTCAATAATACCACAGATCTTGCATACAAATGTATCAATTTTATCAGAAGAGAAGCAAAATCTATCCAACAATATCTCTGGGCAATCGTTTGCCGCAATTGTATCTTTCTCCATCGTACCTGTTTTAACGCCGCCACCTTTTGCCCTTCCTTCAGTTGGACATTTCATAAGGGTCGCAATTGGACCTGTTGCACGTTTAGAAATCTTATCATCTACCATGTGTTTTAGAGTTTGCATATGAACATGACCACAAAAAATATCGGTTTGGATCATTTCTCCCGTCCGCCCATCAAACAAGGTCTTGCAACCATCCCTTCTAAATCCCATTCGTAACATTTCTTCTTCCGCATGTTTATATTGATCCAATGGATTTTCATCGTATGGCGTACAATTTTCATAGCCAGGATTATCATAGACACCCTTTTTACCAGCAGCAATATTATTCTTATCCTGCATACAAATATATTCACCTAGAAAGATTTCGTGTAGATAACTAATCGTCATACGAGAGGGAATACATAATGGATTAACAATAACTGAAACAGTCGATCGAGTAAATGGATCAAACGGCATATCTTCATAAGGACAAACATATGTGCAAGTACCTTTTTGAGCACATCTAGGTGAAAACTTGTTACCATTTTTACCAACACGAGTTTCTTGCAATACTATTTTAATAATCTTTGAATTCCTATAACCTTTATCACTTACGATGACGTCATTTACCCAACAAATATTTTCTTCTGTATGGAATAATGTACAATCTACTTTTCTAAATTTGTCATTTGTCTCGTACAGCACCTTGCAACATAATGGATCATTCATCCGTACAATTGAACCTTTTTTAATGATACCATCCGGACCAATATTTTGCAAATTTTTAGGTTTGAATTTATAACATTCTTCCGCAATCGGAATCTCTATTTTCTCATCTTCACCATCTACAGAGATTACATGTTTAGTAATCTTATTAGACATGAAACCACCTAGTTCAAGAAATCGTTGGCTAATAATATAACCATCTTCCTGTTCAAAGCCTAGACAAGGCATAAGGGCTACCTCGACATTCATACCAGCAGGATAGTCATCATAATGCAATAATATACTATCAATCTTGTTCCTGACCAATGCCCGTTGTGGATAAAATAGACTCCGGGGAGTATCAAAACGACAAGTCGTACCAATAGACTGTCGTTTCATATTGGCTCCATAACTATTACGAGGTCCCTGTGCCATGTTTGGAGCAGTAATTGAACCTGAACCTGGCCCGAAAAATGTAGCAGGATGAATTTCAACATGAGAATACTCTTTCCTCTGTTTAACGGTACACGCCATAAACGCATCAATAGAAACGGCCCAAAGTCGAACATACTCAAATTCATTTGGATCAAGCATCACAATTTTACCTGAACCGCAAAGATCTTCCCAGGTTGCGTATTTGTTGATATCAGTTTTATCAAATAGAATCTTACCGTTTTCAACCACTAGAAACGGCCTCATGATGCGACCTTCTTGTGAAAACACATGCATTTCTTGCTTGATGTGATTCCAAACTACTGAAATTGTAGGATCAATCTGACCATGAGTCTTTTTATACAATAAATCCTCATACAATGAAATACATTTACTCTCACTAGCAACACCAATCCATTCATTATCTATAAAGACCTTTTTTAATTCTGGCTCTGTTTTTGAGATGGGCTGTATCGCCCCGATTAGAAATTTCTTAACATTGGTAATATCAATTTCTGAAGATACATATGTTAAAACTGCCAAAACTTTATTGTAACCAATACTATCACCTTCTGGAGTATCAAATAGATCTACAAAAGGTGGGAAACTTCCGTGAACCATGCGTGGGTGCAAATTGCCAATATGTGATTGCAACGGAATACAAGATCGCATTAGCATTGTAACTGCATTGTTATAATTGATAGGATCAAACACAGAGGAAACGCCATCTCGTCGTGTTTTACCCCACATATTCATAGTTAGGGCCTTTGAAATCATTGCAGTAATTGGCATCTTAGCAAGATCAGATTCAGGAAAAATCATCTTTGCATTGAGGTCTTTTACGATTAAAGCCATCATTTCTTCAGACTTGTCTTTTATCGCTGTATGAATATTCTTTTCCATCATATCTAACATTTTTCGAACAGCAGAATAAAAGACATTACTAAACAATGTCGATTCTGTATTCAATACTTTCTTACCAAAATGATCACGGTCATCTTCTGTGACAAATTTAATATCTGGATTTTCCTTTTTAATATGATCAGGAACAGAAATAGAAATTAGACAATAAAGAATATATCCAAAATAAATCGCCTTTTTACGTTTGGTAGAATAGTGATGTAAGAAGCGATGTTCAATGACAGTTTCAATATATTCATCTTTATTATCTACCGCATTCATACCTAGGGAACCAATTTCATCTTTCCAATTATATTCTTTAGCTTGTTCAAACATCTTTTGAATCATACGTTTGACATAGGTCAATTTATAAAGAGGATCTTTTTTGTTTATAATAAAGCCTACAACTTGTAGAGGATCTGTATAACCCATTGCATAGAAAAATAGAAATGGAGCAATCTCCTTTTTATCGTCGAGATATTTCATTGTACACCAGATTTGCCCAGATTTGTCAAGATTAGCAGCAATAATAGTAGTCGTATTGTCATCTGTAACTGAATTTCTAACTTCGACAACGTATGTATATTTTTTAGATGGATTATTAGTTTGATTAAAACACATTGGATGATTAAATTTGTTACGCTCTTGAAATGTAATATATCTAGAAGTTCCATCTTTTACAAACCAACCACCTAAACCAGTTTTGAATTCTAGTTCCATCATCTTTTTCCAACGTTTTGTTCGTGGTTTTTGTTGAATAGCTGGTTGGTCAATGTCTTTTGGCGTCCGGTTATTTACGAGATTGCAAAGATTGCTTCCAACCATGACAGGAATAACTCCAATAGTAATACCTTCTTCTTCCTTGTAGACTTTACCTTTCCAAGAGAACCAAAAAGTAGAGGTTACTTCAGATTCATAACTCGTTTTGTCGGCGATGCAAGAAGATGGAAAGACTTGTTCCTTTTTACCATCAATCTTGACACTCGGCTCGATAAATTGGATATCTTTCATTCCAAAGGTAAAATCTTCATATTTAATTTCTTTTGTAGCCAATTTTGGAATATTGGCAAGAAAATCATTAAATGATCGGATATGTGCCGAATCTGGCGGATTCTCACGGAAATAAAATTCGACAAGGGGCCAAGCATCTCTATTTGTTTGCAATTGCATGGGTTAAAATAATTTATATTATCCACAATTTTTTTCAGTTTTTGTAATGTGCTGTCGAGCACCGACGTTAGGAGGAGCGAGATAGCACATACCAACTTACGAGAGGCGCGAAAGCGCCACGAGTCATTTTTATATTTTTTATATTCTTCCATCTTCCTATGTCAGTACGTCGGTGATATAAAAACTGAAATATATTGTGTGAAAATATCCATATTTTAATATGTCATATTATGCGTTTTGCTGTGCTGTGGAAAAGGGAGATGTTGCGACAGTAAAACAGTTGTTACCGTTTGTTGATCCATCAAGAGAAGATAATTGGTCGATACGAGTTGCTAGTCAAGATGGATATGTAGAAATAGTAAGACTATTACTAGAGGATCCTCGTGTAAATCCTGCTGATTACCTTAATTGGTCAATAGACTGGGCTAGCCGAAACGGACACACAGAAGTAGTAAGACTGTTACTAGAGGATCCTCGTGTTGATCCAACGGCTCATGATAATTTAATCCTAAAATGGGCTAGACACTCTGGTCATACAGAAATAGTCAATATTCTCACTGAACATCTTTTCCGTCTAGATGGAGCAGAATATAATAAAAATATGATATAACAAAAAATGAAAATTAATGTATACTATTATACATATATATAAAAATGATCTATAGAGTGATTGCGATTAGCAAAGGGCATGATGTAGACTATCCAGAAACAGATGTTTTCTATATAGAGATTGGTGATAAAACTATTGCCGATCTCGTATGTTACATCGTACAAGATGAAACTTGGTCTCTTCAGAAATGGTATAGTTTTAAAAATAGTGTACCCGTTTCTGATGATATTGCAATGGCCGAGTTTGAAAAATGTGTAGCAAATGTTAAACTTGATCAGACGACTATCGATTTTGAAGGCCAATGCTGTCCCGACTGCCATCAGTGGTTCGTCATCTCCCAATACCAACAAGAAAAAGTATATAAACCTAAATTTTAATATAAAAATGGGAAATATGTTATCAATGCCACAAGTACCTGTTGTTACTTTACATGCAGACACAAGAAAAAAACATCCTAAAGAAACTCTAACATCTCATAGAGTTGAAGATAATCCCTGTATTTGTATGTACGTATACGATCGTCTTGCGGAAAATGGATACAATACCTCTAATATGACTTGTACCCAAATTACAAACGAATATCATAAACTCTGTAAAATACATCCAGAATATCGTCGTCTGTATGTCATCTAATAAAAACTGAAAAATAATTACATAAACACCAATATAATTAAAAAAATGGGAAATGTTGTGGGTACAATTTCTTTCGATAGTGTGGAACATCACCGATTTCACAAGTTGGTAATAGATAATATGAAAACGTATGGTCTAGATGAAGCAAATCCAAATCATTCTAGTTTCATACCAGACAATAAAGATACATATAGTGTAAATATTAGTGGCTTGAAACTTTGGTGGCTTGGCGATCAAGCTGCATACAATAAAATTACTACCTTTTTACTAGAAACCAAATATGCTCTATTAAAAGATGGTGCTACCAATGTTGAAATGCAAATCGACCGATTACCCTTATAAGACACTACATCACAAAAACTGAAAAATATATCCAAAAATCGTAAAATGTTACGATTTAACAAAAAAATATGACAAATAAAATTTCTCCATTGGTTGCTCAAAAGGAATATAAAAAGGAGCAAACGATTTGTAAATATCTAAAATGTCAGAAAAAGGTTTTATCGTGTTGTTCTTTCGCAACCCAGTTTCAAGATCTCGATTTTGAAATGTGTAAAGAACATAGAGATTGGATTCTTTTCAAAACAGACATGATCAAATGTCTCGTCGAAAATGAACAAGATTGGAAATTGTTCCACCAAGAAATTCGCGACTTTTGTGGGGTTATTATTAAAGAGAAAAGTGTCTTTCTCGAATATGTTCAGTCTACAAGTTTTACATCATACAAGTATTATTATTATAGGTACAATGGCAGAGATTACAAGGTGGCCAATGCAGACGAATTGCTGTACATCTGGTTCTTCATTGGCAGGATTCAGTACAGACAACTAATCCAAGAAAAATCACCATACGGCGAGTACCAAATAGACAAGTATATCGCAAACCCAGACGCAATCAAAAAATGTGTATATTACAAAAATACATGGCAAGCACAAGACGGACATATCTACAACCTCATGATTACCACCATTCAAAACGACCTAATCGACGCCCTCAAAACAAATACACTCGCTCGCATCACAAAAGAAGAAGCAAATCTAGAAAACTGAAAAAAAATACAAACAATTCATATAAAAATATGAGTAAGAACGAGTTTTATCCAGCTTTACAAGAGCAATTTTACAATGCTTGTAAAGGTGGTAATATAAAAAAGGTACGCAAATTGTTAGACAAGATAGATCCATCAGTAAATGAAAATGCAGCATTTAGAGAAGCATGTTCGAGAGCACGTTATGCTATAGTTGATTTATTGTTGCAAGATTCTAGAGTTAATCCATCTGATCGTGGCAATGAAGCATTTCATGTGGCTTGTTACGAAGGAAATATACGTCTTGTCAAATTATTACTTCAATGCCCACGTATTGATAGCTTTCAGACATATATGACGTATCAATCCTTTAACTCAGTTAAAAATTTCACCAAGGAAAAAGATAAAAAGATCTACAACCTATTATCAGAACATCAGTTTCGTCTCGACGGTCCAGAATATAATAAAAATATTCTATAACAAAAATATATATAAATTTTTATATTTACAAATATAAAAATGTTTAATCACTATATTGAATTGTTGCACAAGGATGGTAAAAAGGAAAAGATCCAGATCTCCAAAGACACAAAAGATATTAAAGGATTTGTAAATAGTAAAAAGTTTACTGGAACGGTGAATATCCTCGATAACAAGAAACTTGTCTGGTCAATTGAATGCGTCGATGGTTTTTTCAATGGAGCATGCACGAAATTTATCGACTACCAACCCTCTTCTATCTATGGTCAAATGTCGGGATACTTGTCGGGCAACTGGAGACAGCCATCGTTTGTCTGCCATTATAGAAACGGTATTCTCGACGGTCAAACCCTATTCTACAAACAAGACGGACATCGACAATATTTGCTAACATATTCAATGGGTCTCCTCGACGGAGAGCAAAAAGAATATACTACATCCAATACCCGTATAATTCATCTATATAACCGTGGCAATTATGTAAAATCTCACAAGCAATTTAAAAATTGGCTACCAATGTGGACTATTCCAAACCTCGACGAATTCGCCTCTCACAAATCTATCTTTTCCAAACATACCTATCTGTGCAACATATTCAAGTAATTATAACTTTTTTGGACTTTTACGAGCGTACCGACGTCGTAAGACGGAGGAAGTGAGTAAATAGTCCCGAGTGGTTCGAGCGTACAGCGAGAACCAACATTTTTTGGTGGCTCTGGTCACCCGTTTTTTCTTTATGGAAAAGAAAAACATCTATTTCTTAGTTGTTGGGATGATTTCTGGGACGTTTATAAATAGTTCGCCTAGTTGTTTGACTATTTTGTCAATGGTGATGCAAGATGGTCCCATAACCGCACAGATTTGTTTCTTTTTAGTGGGAGTGTTTATAAGGAATTTTAACGAAGGTGAATTCATTAAATATAAAAATACACAGCCAGCAGCAACATTTTGAGGAGCACATCTTCTAGTATGCATACTCTTGTCCCAATTGTCCTCTACAAATTTAGCCATGGCGAGCATATGTGGATGGTAGCGTTGATTAATGCCTAGATCTGTTATCAACTTTGTTACCATCATGCTAATCGTCACGTATTTCGTCCTGTATTGAGAAAAGTATTCCAGAGATAATACAATTTGTCGTGCTTTTTTAATCTTGGCTTTTGTTATAGAATGTTTTTTAGAGAGTTCACTCATTGTTTTAGGCTGATTGTGATCCCAATATGAAAGCCAAACACAGACTGCCAATACAGCTGGTTCTTCAGAAAGAGAACATCCTACCTTGCTAAATTTGTCCATTGTCGATTCTATTATTTCATTAGGATACCCGATAGTTTCCAGAGTTTTGATATGATCCTTTGTATTTTTGATAATAGTATTGGCATTGTTGTACGTATCTGCCCAAACCTGCTCAATACAGATCTGCGTTTGGTATTCACCACAAACTAGGCAAGTAGAATCAAAATCAATCTTGGGATGCGTACAAAACTGCTCACCACAATCTAAACACTCTTTAGTATAATCACCCACTATCGTCGTTTTAATGTGATCACAAGCATCACTCATTTTATATTTGTTGCATTGGTTTTATTTTTTCAATTTTAAGATATTTTATAACGTGGATTTATTTTTGTATTTATTAGGATTATAATAAATAGAATATGAATAGTACATTAAAGTGGGTCTTGACAGGGATATTACTTTACAAGGTCAAATGGATATTCAAACTGGGATTTATAAGTATTCAAATCGCATCTTACATTGCCCCAAAACTCTTGTTTCTTGCTGGTAGTGCGTTGCTATCAGTCTAAAATATGTCGTTTTTCCTATTCCAACAAATAGTACATTGGATTTTTCCAATTAAATTTCCCATGGTTTACTTTTGCATTCGGGGTTAGAACATAGAGCGAAATTACTGGTAGCTTCATCGCCAGCACGCAATTGAATGGACTGAGTGTATACTTTATTTGTACCACATAGTTTGCACATATAGAGACCTTCTACAAGATTTTTTTTACGACATGAAAAATCGATCGACATTTGTTCTTTGACCTTGTAATCGTTCCAGAAAGACAAATCAAAATGATCAACCTTGCTAATTAATTCTGAATATGTCTTTTTATCACCAATCACCTTGCTCGCCATAATATCATACTTATTCCGCTGTTTCTCTGTCATGTGTATATTTTATTATTATATTATTGGAATTATTTTCAGTTTTTATTTATAATAATTTCCAATATGTATGTTGTGCGTGTATGATTGTTTTTTGTGGAGATTATAGGAGTTACGAAAAAATTCCAAATTTTTTGTAAAAAAAATGTTTCAGATATATAAAAAAATGCACCATTCAAAGTCAGAATTGAGCAATAAAACGCTCACGCAATTGAAAAAGTTGCCAGCTTACAAAACCCGCGATCGTGCCGCTGTCCTTGCACGCTTTAAGAAACCTATTTCGGGTCTTAAACGCGAACATTTGATCGAGGCGCTCACATCGGCGACCTTTGACAAACGTTCGGGCGCCAAGAAATCGGGTAAAAAGACAGCCGGAAAGAAGGCGCGTAAATCGCCAACCAAAAAGAGCGCGACGCGTCGCTCTAGCTCTCGTAGACGCAGCACGATGAAAAAGCACGCAAAAAGTCGCAGCGCCGCTAGACGTTCGGCCCTCAAACGTGTTGGCAGCCCTGCCAAGAAACGCGCTGTCGGTCGCCCACGCAAATCGAGCGCCGCGAAGAAAACGGCTGCGAAAAAGACAGCAGCACGCCGTTCGGGTGCTAAAAAGACGGCTGGTAAAAAGGCTAGACGTTCGTCTTCGCGTAGACGAAGCACTGTAGCTCGCCACGCAGCGTCTCGAAGTGCCGCGAGACGTTCAGCCATGCGTCGTTTAGGCGCATCGCCAGCCAAGAAAGTTCGCGGACGCCCACGCAAGAGTCAAGCTAAAAAGTCGGTTGCTCGCAAGAGTCCAGCCAAGAAACGCAGTGGAGCTAAGAAGTCAAGACGCTCTAGCTCTCGTAGACGCTCAACGATTGCTCGTCACGCCCATTCGAGATCAATGGCGCGTCACGCCGCTTCGGCTCGCCTTCGCTCTCCAGCGAAAAAGACTAGACGTAGTCCTGCTAAGAAAACAGCCGGTAAAAAAAAGTAGTTAACAGAATTAACCTCAAAACACAGGGCAAGGGGTTCGCATCTGCAACAGCATCTTCTATGCGATCGGCACTTTCGAAGCGCTCCATGTCTGCTCGCTCGCGTAGTGGCTATAAATCTGCGGCGTCGAAGAAACTCAAATATGATTAATAATCCTACTCTTATAAAATCCTTTTCAAAAATGATTTAAGGTCTGTTGAAAATCTATTAAAGACAAATACCTATATAAAAATGACCAATGAATTTTACCCTTTTGAAATTGATGTATCTGAATTTGCACGAAGATCAAAGAAAATTGTAACAGTTCATTGTCAATTTGCTGTAGCACCTACATGTCCAGGCGTTAGAACAATACAATATGATTCTGCACGAAAATCGATAGAAAATAATGACGGAAAATACAAATGTCGTTTTTGTTCTACGTTCTTACAACGTGTATCTAATGATAATAAATTTGATAACATAACAACAAATACAGACAATGAATTTTTTCCTTTTGAAATCGATGTATCTGAATTGACATATGGATCTAATAAACGCGTCAATGTACATTGTGAATTTGCTGTTTCACCAATATGTTCGGGTATTAGAACAATACAATATCGATCCGTAAGAAAATCAATGTTAAAATATGACGGAAAATACAAATGTAGTACATGTGTTAATTTTTTAAGTCGTGGTCGTAATCATTCTAGTTGTAAATATAAAACAGTAGATGATAGTTTAATGAAAAATATTGACAGTGAAGAAAAAGCATATTTCCTCGGTTGGATCGCTAGTGATGGGTACATTAATAAAGAATATATTTCTATTAAAATTCACAAAAATGATATTAAAATGATTGAAACATTACGAGATTTTATCTGCAAAGAATTACCTTTATTTTATCGAACAAGTGGTGAAAATTGTGTAGGTTTTAAGATAAATTCAAAAGAAATGGTAGAAGATATGTGTCGTCATTTGAAAATCAAACCAGGCAAAAAATCAAGAACTGTTGGATTTCCAGACTTGGATTCAGACAAATTAACTTTGGCATTTATAAGAGGATTATTTGATGGTGATGGAACTCTAACACCGCTAGCAGGAAACAATAATCAAAGAGCATGCAGTATCGCAAGCATCTCAGAGACCATGAAGAAGTCAATAAAGATATTTTTCTCTAAATTTGACATATATTGTTATATATCACCAGATAAAGTTAATTTTTGTGGAGTAAATAGTCTCAACTTTTTAAAAGGTATATATACAAACGCCAAGCCCCATTTGGTATTAGCGCGTAAATTTGCACGCTACCAACTTCATCTAAAATGGTTACCTAAAAAAGACCAGTCAAAAAAGGTTAAAGCAACTAAACCGGCAACCAAAGCAGCAACTAAACCGGCAACCAAAGCAGCAACTAAATCGGCTACGAAAAAACCAACAAGCAAACCAACTACAAAACCAGCCACTAAAAATCGCCACTAAACCAACAACAAAACTCAAGAAATAACACAAAATTCTTTTAATACACAAAAAGAATATCTAAATCACACCTTGATCGTACATAGGTCCGTCAACAACATACAATTGTTCGTTTATCAACTCCCAAAAGTCTCTAACATTTCCTAGAAACGCCATAAAATATTTGCCATTGATGATAAAATCCACCCTATTACATACGTCAATCCCAAACGACACCGAACCAACCCCATAAATAATCTTATCAGAAGCCGCTGTATATCCCGACGTACAATCAATCGTTTTTATACCATTTACACTCTCTACAACATATGCAACCATATCTTTTACCTCGGCCGATTTCATATAATGACAACTCCCAGTTTTCTGATCTGTCCAATATATGACATTTTCAATACTCATTTTTTCTTGTAACAACAAAAATACTTTTTCAATTTTGTTAATTTTTATGTGCTATTTTATCTTTTCGTATATATTACATTACTTTAAACATTTATACCCCATTAGCAACCAAGACTTGTTTAAGACGATGAAGGTCTTCGCAAATGAGGTTGTACAGTTGTCGAGATACTCGATCATAACCTGCCTCTAGGCAAAATAAAACATCTTCTCTAGATGGAACAATGCCAAATGTATGAAATAGATATTTGACTACTTTAATTCTACCTTTTGAACAGGCCATAGTCATAATCTCTTCCAACGTGTATCCTCGTTTCTCTACCAACACTCTAATACTTGCTTCTATATCATCTTCAGTGTGATATCTTACGACCCTCTCAACACAATTCCAATAGAATGGAACAGGTTTTTCGGCTAGTTTTTCTAGTACCTCACTATTTTTTGCATTTGATGCGGTGACACTAGTCCAATAACTATCAAAATATTGCAACATCTCTAAATCTCCCAATTCCGACGCCTTGTCTGCACATAAGTACAAGAAATCATCAGATATTCTAGGATCACCGACAAAGATTTCTACGATATTAATATTCCGTGTTTTAACCGCTTCTATAATAGAATAGGGATCTAGATTGGTTATTTTATCTAAAAGATATCTGATTAGATCAATATTTTGCTTTTCAATCGCTAGTAGTAATGATCCGTCTAATATCTGATCTGTTGAATATCTTCTATCCTCGAATAACATCATAATGGTGTCATGGCTCACTGAAGACGTTTTATTATCTCTATTCTCTATTGCATAGATTAATGGATAGATAGAACACGGTTTATCGTTTTCTAATAGCAATTTCCTGATTTCTTCTACATCATTCCATTTTACCAATTCTAACAACCTCGCATTGTCCATTTTCTTATACATATAAGAAATTTGTATATTTTTATTTTTTATTATTCAGATGTTTCGGTTGTATCTTTTTTCTCACTAGATTTCTTTTTACTGACACCACTATTAATGAGTACTTCTGGGATTTTGTGTTTAGGGATCATTGTTTCTGGCAGGCGTTCCCAGGGGATATTTGAAGATTCTTTAATTGCTTCAATGTGTTTTTGTGTAAGAGGTATCGCATTACCCGATTTTAGATAGCCAACAATTTTTCCAAGTGTTCTGGACCAGATATACTTTGTATCTTTAACGACTTCCCAACCATGATATTCGTCAATTTCAATTTCGTCTGCTTCACTATTGTCACTTTCTTCCACCTTGGACATGGCTTGATGTGCCGGCGTATTACGTTTTACACACCAACCATCACCATAGTACATTGTCTGGTTGCCATATTTTACCAACTTTCCTGTTGTCACATTATAGTATTGATCTTTTTCTCCTTCAACCTTGTTTTTATTGAAATCTTTTTGGATTTGACGAAGGTGATCCAGGGATTGGATTTTACCGATGGGGAATCCAGAAGGGATAAAAACAGTGTCCTCTTCCCCTTCAATAGAAAACTTTTTGATAAACTTGATCACATTCTTTGGGTCATCTTTAATATTAAAACGAGCCACCAAACCCATCGCCAAATTATCCACTATCTGAGGGTGAATGACGTTTCCGAGCATTTGTTATCTCTAACAAAATAGAATTATATTTTCAGTTTTGTGAGGTGAGCGTAAACGAGGGATCATTCACCAAGTTGCGAACGTAAGCGAATCAGTTTTTGTTCATCTTCCTACGTCAGCGTCTAGTCTTTAAAACAGTAAACCAACAATAATGGAAAAGGTAACAAATGTGCCGCATCCAAAGAATTTGGTAAAATGAATCCAGTTTTTATCATGACATAGATCCTTTAGCGCATCTAAAGATTCAGCCATTTCATTGTTAGAATAATATTGTTGTTGGCAGCCCATATGTACGAGGAAAATAAGTAAAAAGATTAAATAAAATATAATTGCTGGTAAAAATAATTTATTGTTTCTGTTAATCCAAATATATAATAGAATACCAATCTGAAAGGTTAAATCTGAGAAATGATCGAGGAAATCGCCAAAAGGTGTAGTTAATCCATACGATCTTGCGAGATGACCATCTAAACAATCACAATAATAACCGAGAAGAGCACCTGCTACAAACATAATCTTGTAGCCATTAAACAACGCCCAAATACTCCAAATCCTAAATAAAATCCCTAGAATCGTTATCATATTTGGTGTAACTCCCATATTATATAACCCCTCTATCATCACATCACACCCTGATATTAACAAATTATCAAACGGATTATCCAAAGACATATCTATCTTTCGCATCCCTCTCTTTTTTCTATAAAAATAAAATCTTTTTTATTTTTCACACAATTGTATAAAATATATAAAATATAAAAATATATCTTTATATATTTCCGAGATTATTTTCTCTGACGATTGAGAATCCATTGAATGGCTTCTGCTTTTGTTGCCGATGTAGGTGTAAATTTACCTAGTCTTTTAATACGATCACGACGTCTTTCTGGTGAACGTGGTCCTTCCCCGCGTAAACGTTTTATTAGTCGTGCTTTAAGTCCCGTTTTCTTTAATCCACGTTTACCCAATAATTCTTTCAACTCGAGAACCGTCATCTCTTCATATGCAACCATTTATACATAAAATAAATTTCTAGATAACAAATATAAAATTTCTGGATGGAAATATTTTCTGAATAGCGAAAATTAACGCTGTGGAAACATACAAATTTCCGAATGGCCTCGAGAAGAGACGTATGTAGATATTTACATAGAAAATGTTCTGTAATGATTATTACAGAGGTTTTGTAGAGATTATTACACCAAAAATTGATATAAATATAAAATATTGGTGTAAAGGATCTCACATCGGTTTTGGTAACTATAGAAAAGACAGCAATATCGATGTCAAACTATCACATAGATATCGTCTCATATCCTGAAACACAAACAGAAAATATCACAACACCAAATAAAAAATTGACTCGCGGAGCAAAGCTCCTCTCGTAAATTGGTATATAATATCTCCGTACCTCCTATGTCGGCACGGAGATATCACATTACAAAAATTGAAAAATATTTTAAAGAGAATATCCAAGAAAAAGATGAGTGGAAATCTATTAGTAGAACAACTTTTACTCCCAGAAAATACAAAACGGATTGGAGAAGTTTTTACGAGTATTGCGACTGTTTTAGGCAAACAGGCTGTTACGGTAGTCGATGATAATATGCCTTTTATTACGGTTACTGTTCGTGATAACACACCGATTGTTACAATGTCACGTACCTTTATTGCCGGAATTGGTACCCACAAACTTGTCGTTACTGGAAACTTTACAGAAGATAGAATTTATGAAGCCGAAGAACCTGCACCAATAGAGACAACTATTGATCTGCCTGCTAAAACTATCGCTCCTACAGATATTCAACAATTGATCGACGACGGATATATCATCTTTACAAAAAAGGAAACCGCTGGATATACAGTCACTTGCAAACCAAATGTTCTCGATAACTTGGATGGGCCTATTGTCAATCTCGTCAAACGCGGTACCGTAGACGAACAAATCTACAAACACCTCTGTTCCACACTCGGCCAAAAACATTATCTAGTCGGTGATCCGTGGCCTGAACCCGTAGTTTATACGGTCACAGATACCAATACCGAGAGTAATAACCAGACTAGCGAGAGTAATAACCAGAGTAACCAGACTAGCGACTGTCCTGGCGGTATGTGTTCTCTCCCGCCACGTTTGCAAGCACATCCATCAACGGGACCTCATCATCAGCAAATTCAGGTGGTTACGAAATATGTGATTACTGAAAAACTAGTCGAAACACAAAAGTTGGTTATCAAAGAGGTACCTGTAGAAGTTGAACGTATTGTCAAAGTACCATATGAAGTCATCAAAGAAGTCTACATCTGCAAACATACCGCCGGTCCCATTTCTACAAATGTGGATGATAGTTCTAAACCAACAGCTAAACGTGCCACTGACGATCCAGACGAGGACGTAGACGATAAGAAACCAGTTGCTAAACAACAATCATCCAAACCCGCTGTTAAACAGCCTGTAGCCAAGACACAATCAGCCAAACCAACTAAAAAGGCGCCACCAACACCTTCTGCTTCATCAGATGAGCAAGAATCTTCACATGAACAAAGTAATGAATCAGAAGACCAGACGGATAATATTTCGAGTACCGAACCAGATACACCACCAAAAAAGGTCCAGATCAAGGGAACTTGGCTGACGGATGACAAGACAGTACTAAAGAGTGGCAAATATGTTTTTCGTGTTAGTCGCGGTGGAGAATCTGGCTCAAAATTTGAAGCAATTGGCCGTTTCAATCCGTCATCCAAGACCAAACGTGACCCACTACAACAAGAAGATATCAGCAAAATCAAAGCCCTTGGCAAACAATATTCCATCGCCCGAAATTGCATGCCCGAGTAATAATACAAAAATATACAAATCACAACAATAATATTTCTTTTACACAAAAGAAACTTCCAAAAAGAATATATTCCAACAATAATATTTTCTTTTGTGTAAAGAATATTTCAAAAAATAAAAACAAATATATAAAAATGGATGAATTTATAATTTTCAAGTTTCGTCCGGATATAAGAGAAAAGATTAAAAATAGCAAGGCCAATACCCTAAAGTCTTTTCAGGAATATGATCTGACGAGAAAGGAAATTGCACTCGTATGGGCGATTGAAAATAATATAAAATCGTACAAACGACTAGAGCCCATTTACAACTTTGGCTCTGATGAATTGTATCAAAACGCTAGAAAACAGTACATCATTGATTACAATAATTTAGCCAAGGAACAAAAGAAAGCTGAACAAAAATACATCAAGTTTATAGATTCCCTCGATCCCGACATTAAAACATATACCCCTTTTAATATCGAGAGAAACAATATAATCATGACATATGAATCTGGCACATTTCTACCTACAAAAGAGATCCCTATGCTTAAAACACGAGAATGGGTCAAATTATACAGAGGATTTACAAATTATCCTGAACTAAAGGAATTTTTTGAAGGAGACGATCAATCTCCCTATGTTTTCAAGATTCCTGGTATCGATAAAGGACAGATCTATTCCAATACCCTCCAAATATCGACAAATCCGCCAGATACAACACGTATCCTCGATCTTATCCAAAAAGATTTCCAATTAACCGAGGTAAAATGGCACAAGGAATATATAAACGGTGAATTTACAGTCCATGAAACCAATTTCGATTGGAATGTGATGGCAATGTTGCTTGTACAAAAAGATTTTTACGAGTCAACTATATTTATTGTCGAAGCTGGAGAAGTCTTGTCAAGAAAGAATAGATTCACTCTGAAATATTATAAATGGGGTCCTGAAAATGCATTTCCTATATTTTTTACCTTGTCAAATGTTAAGAATGACTTGGTAATCAAAATAGCAAAGATCCCAATTGAATCAGATATCCAAACGATGATCAATGTAATTCTATCCATTCTTGATGATTATATTGAAAACGAAGAAGAAATTATAAACATCTATAAAGAATATATTCCCAAATTTTCGACGACCCAAAAGGCTAAAAAGACTGCAGAAAAGGAACATAAAACTAAACTCCGTCTTGAAGCCCTGAAAAAAGCAGATCCTGAATTGTTCTCTGGAGATTATAACAAGCAATGTCAAGGCCCGTCTAAACAACCTCGTATTCCGACAGCCAAAGAAATAATTACTCTCAAAAAAGATAAACCAGAAGAACTTTTAGAATACCCATACAAATCTGGTAAATATTATACTTGTGAACCATTCCAAAAATTAAAAGGTACAGTCAATAAATATCCTGGTCTCGTCAAAAATAAAAATGTAGCCAATAAAAATAAATACTTACCGTGCTGTTATCCCGTTTCTCATTATTCGCGGCCCAATTCTATCCTCAATAAATATCTCGCCGAACAAGTTGGAGGGGTAGAAATAGAAACAAAAGCAACAAAGCATATCGATCACGTTCTTGGGGAAGAAAAACGATTGCCCGAATTTCGCCGTGGTAAATTACCCGAACGCCTCGCCTATATCCTAAAATATATAGGCCTCGATGCAGAAGAGTATAACCGTTTTGGCGTTCCATTTAGTCCTCAATCTGTAATAGATGCTATGGCTCTTATCTCAAACCCGTCTGAGTGGTACAAGAATCCTAGTGCACAAAGAGAATCGACGGTAAAGAAATTATTAAAAAGCAACTATCTATCTGCCGCCGCCCAGTCTTATTCAACGAAATATTTACGGGCTGCTTTATCAGCCTCAAAAGATACTATTGCAAAAGATCCATTATCTCTAACAAAAATTGGTACAGCCGAATTTCATCCAGTCCTTGAATACTTTTTCAAGTCTACCGTTTTGGTTATACAAGGAGACGATCTTGCAAGACCAGAAGCTAAATTTGGCTTTATGGCGCATCTTAGACAACGTAAAAACATGATTATTCTCTATATGCATCAAGGATACGATCAAGTTGAAGTTATCGGTACAATTAAAAAAGAATTTACAGAGTACCCATTAGAATCTATAACTGCTGCCCTTGATCTCAAACGACAATGCTATGGTTTCTATTCATTTATCCATTACAAATTTCCGCGGACAGCTAATATCTCTAAACGTGCTTCTGCGCAATATCTCGATTCATTTGGTAAAAATCGTGGCTATGTCGTAGATGGTCAATCTATTTTTATGCCGCCTTCTGCTCCTACTGGCAAACCAGTGATTGAATCTCTTTTCTATGGGGATACAGCTTCCCTAATCAAAGCAACTGGTGAAGAACCAATGTACTACAAAGATGGTCTAGTTTATACTGCCAACTTTGTCCTTCCTACAGAAGATGATGACCACAAAATCTTATCACCACCACCAGATGATTATATTAGCCCATTTATCGTCTCTACAAGTAATTTTGTAGACGATAGTATAAAAGCAGAAAGAAAAGCAAGACCAAATCCGTATATTAAACGATTATCTCTAGACTCGGAAGATATAATTACTATTTATCCTCAGGATGAAGCGGGCTATCTGGAAATAATACGATCTTTACCGGCATTTCAATGGGAAAACCTCGTCAATCTCGTATGGAATCCGGGCCAGGTTCACTGGGTATCTATCAAAGATCAACAATTTGTCGTAAAAGACGTCGAATACAAACCATTGTTACCGGATTCTTCTATCGGCACATGGTCTGTCGTCATCGGCGATAAAATAGCAGATGACGGCCAATTTATAGAATACCCCGGAGGCCACTTTGGCGTTATCATCGGATAATAGTTATATTTTAATATAATTTTTATAGTATGTTTTTAGTATATTCAGGACCGTCGAGACGATACATATGCTCCGTAAGAAGATCAGCTATCTCTGTATGCCCACTTTGTTTAGCCCAATTCATGGCCGCATTTCCTAGAGCTGATGAATCGACACGCGAATCTGTTAGTAATAATTGTACTACGACTAAATGTCCGTTTGCACTAGCCCATCGTAGAGCATAATTGCTACTAGACGATGGATCTACACGAGGATCCTCAAGTAAAAGTCGTACTACGTCTAGGTGTCCATAAAAACTAGCCATATGTATGCCCCAATTGTCTGGAGATGATGGATCTACGGATGGTAATAGCCTTGTTGCAGTTGCAATATCACCATCTTTACATGCACGTGTAAAATCATCCATATATAACAAATAATTCATATTTTCATATAAATATTTCAGTTTTACTATCGTTCTTCAAAGACTGAAAGTCGTTCAATTTTTGTAACTGTAGAAATATCGAGATTCATTTTGGAGATAGAGTCTAGGTATTCTTTAATGAGTGATTGATTGGCAATAAGCCAATTATTATCCGTATACAGCAATTTGCTTTTATTCTCGGGTAGTAACCCTTCTTCATTATCGTCGTCTTCAGAATCATAATAACCACCTTCTCGTCCCAGACCTTTTGTCTTACTTTTTTCTGCACCAGTTGGATCTGTATACCACACCCGAAGATATAACAACTCGTAATAATCATAACCCATTTCTTTTTTTTGTATATTTACAAGAATATTTTTCAGTTTTTGCGATGTGAACATGAGTGAAACGAGTGTTCACATGCCAACTTACGAGAGGTGCTAAAGCGCAGCGAGTCAATTTTAACAACTATAATATATTTTCGTTATAGACTGGACCGTCGAGACCAAAGTTGTAATTATCTATTAGATTTTGTAGTTTTGATATCATATCTGTAAATTTAACATTGAGTTGTTCAATCCTTTTACCCTTGTCTTCTATCCACCTGTTAAGATCAACCTTGTATATTTGTTCAAACGGCATGTACAAAATGTAGGAATTACCACCAGAATAAATATTTGTACACGTTAGGACACATTTTTTCGATAATTTATATACAACATTGTCATATTCAAAATTTATTATTGCATCCCCACAATCTACATTATAACGAGTTTTTATTCGATTATGTGTCAGAGATATCATTTTTCATATATTGTTGTTAATATGAAATATTTTCAATTTTCCTACGTTGGTATTTCTAATCAAATAGGTTTCGTGTGATAGAGACGCCAGATGTGAGACTTTGGCCGATTTGGGCGGGAATTGTAAAAAGGGCAAAGAAAACGATACCCAAAGACGATGAAACGGCGTTCCAAAGACGGCGACGCATTGGAGGACGAGTTTGAATATTCCCCGAATAACTATCTGTAAGGATATTCAACGCTGATAAAAGTGCTGGCACCCAGACAACCAGATGGACAATATTTGGATGAGGAACAAGATTGTACGTCCCAACAACCGTCATCGCAAACAAGTGCATTACCCCAGCTGTCCAGAGAGCTGCCACTCCTGCCAAATAGATATCCGTGCCAACCAGTTGCTTTGGGTTATTTTCATTGTTAATCGCCTGATATTCATTTGGAATCTTTTCCGACATTTTTCTCTGCTATATTATATATCTCTCAAAACAAAAATCATTTTTTCTGATGTGGTTTCTGTGACTAGATTATGTTCTCATTGTAAATAGGTCCGTCTAGACGATATATGTGTTCAGTAAGAAGATCGACTACTTCTGTGTGACCGTTTTCTTTAGCACGTCGTATAGCATAATTGTCGTCAGCCGATGGATCTACGCGAGGATCCTCTAGTAACAGTCTTACTACATCTGGGTATCCATTTTCACTAGCTTCCCGTATAGCTTCATTGTCTAGAGCAGATGGATCTACACGGGGATCTGTTAGCAATAGTTTTACAATTTCTAGATTCCCTCTGGAACTAGCATATCGTATTGGCCCATTTTCTCCAATTGCCGGATCTACACGGCGATCCGTTAGTAACAATTTGACTACATCAGTACATCTAGCATGAGTAGACCATCGTATAGCATCATTGTTTTTGGCTGATGGATCTACACGGGGATCCTCTAGTAAAAGTCGTACTACTTCTGTGCGTTCGTTTAGACTAGCATATCGTACAGCAGCATTATCGTCAGCAGATGGATCAATTTTGTTAATTAGGTTTTTAACCATTTTCATATCGTCATTTATACAAGCCTCTAGAAACTTTTTATTCATTTTACAATATGAATAGAAACCAAATATTTTTCATTTTTTAATTATATACACCAGTCCAAGGCATGATAGTAACATTAGAAGTTGTATCTTGCATGACGACATTTTTGTTACCATTGCCATGAATTCGTGGGTCGGTAACCGCTAGATATAAAACATATCCGATCGCAAACAACATTCCTATCGCAAACAAACCAACCAATATACGCATACCCCAAGAACTATCTTCACCATATAACAAACCAAAAGGACCCATTTTCTAAAACATATTATTTTTATTCTGTAAATTTTCACTTTTATAAAACATTATAAGGAAAAAGGTATTAAAAAATGTCACGATATGTTGATCCTATGGATGTTGTTGATCGTAATGCTAAACCGCTAACGGAGAAAGAAACCGACTTTCAGATGCAAGACTCGTTTCGTACAGGTCGTGTTTTTATCAAAGATCACCAAGATCCTCTTATCTCCGCAGTAGGCGAACACTATGTCATGCTCCTTAACCAACTCAAAACACACGTCGCCAGTCTTTTACTACAAACCAAGAAAGAAATGGCTACAACTTTAACCGTCGATGAAAAAACATCTTCACATGACAATGATGACGACGTAGATGACAAAAAAGATCCACCAGCTACCACTTCTGAACAACCTGCTACTACGTCAGAAATGCCACAAGAACCAACTCGACAAGTTCAATCTTCTTCAGATACCCCCACGCCCCAGGAAAAGGAGATATCCCTTATTTTCAAAGAATTGGATAAACATTTTAGTACGACGGAACGGCCAGTCCAGGCGTATTGCTGGCATTTGTTTGACAAGCCGTATATGGTCCAGGGAACAGATGGCAAAATGTATCCTCAATATGGTTGGATGAAACTCCGTGGTCAATTTTCAACATATGGCGAAATGGAGATGGAAATTCGTCCGATTATGCAAGACCACGACTCATATACCCGAACGCACGGACAACAAAAAGGAGTCTTTTTTCCAATTACCAATGCTCCATTTGTTACTGAGGAAAATATGAAAAAAGTATACGACGATGATGTCAAACGTAGAAAGGATATTGACGCAAAGATGGTTGAGCTTACAAGAAAACGCGAAGACGCCCTGCAAGAGATGCAGAAAGACGTCGAACCCGGTTCACTACATGATTATATCCGACAAAAACTCAAATTCTGCGTTGCAGATACCATGATCCAAAAAGGCAATGCAAACGTAAAACGTTTTACACCTATTCTGGCAAAGCAAGAAGCCCTAGTATCCAAGATGGAAACTGACCATCCTGAATACAATACAGAGGGATTCAAAATGTATCAAGAAAAAATGAATGAGATTGGCTTTCCGGCACCTTCATCATGGTATGATGGCTGTATACCTATTGGAGCGCAGTGATTTTTTGTCTCTTATATCGGTTTTTCTTGTTATAATAAGAAATATTCAAGTCCACTTTTTTCATATGTTATTCTATTATTAGTAATGAATGACAATATATTTACCGTGGAATTGATCTTTAAAAAGACTAAATTCTTCTTTTACTTTGCCTCCCCAGAGATTAGTTTTGTAATGAGCCAATTCAACGAGAGCAACATCTTTATCCCCACTGGTCCAATCATAAAAAGAAACATCATCACGTGAGAAAATAATATCTAATCGTTTATGTTTAGACAAGGCAGGGTTCGTATTAATTTCAGACAGCAAGTCAAATGTATTTGTAATCATCTAATAATATAGATATTTCTCTGTTATATTTTCATTTTTTAAAATGAAACGACGAGATAGTACGATTATTGAATAGGCACAGATTTGCCAAATTCAATACCGCTTTGATAGATCCCAGCCATGCCTTCGAGGTCCTGAGGGTTAACACATCTACCATTGTCAAGTGGCCCGAAATTGGTGTTAGGCCACGAAACGCCCCAATAATTGTCTCTATTGCGGATAAACTTTGGTTGGGTCAAATATTTGAGGTTGGGAGCAAGATTGCTAATAATTTGTCGATCGACTATAGTATTATACTCATTCGGAGTAAGATAATCAGAGACAGACGTCATGGGAAGTGGTTCCCAGAACGCGCGACCAGATGCATCTACCGATTTGCGGTACTTTTGTACTTCGTTGGAAGGATCTGGGCCGAGACCGTCGACTGTAAATGTAGTTCCGTGAATGTAGTTAAAATCTGAGTCGTTGATATCGTCCATCGCTCCCGCTGCCCCTGTTATAGAGGGAACAGAAAGATCCTGAACTTGCAAAAGGGTTCCAAGGCGGGAATTCTTGGGGACATTTGGAACAATGTAAGAAACAATCAGTGTGTAAATCAACCAAATCGCAATAGCCGCTGCGACAAAATACAATATACCAGTAATCACTTTTTTCGTTGAAGGATCACTCATGAAACTCATATATTTATATTCGGCAAAAAAATTTATTTCTTTTTTATTTCTTTTAGTTGTTGTGATGGAAATGTTTTAAATGATTTTATCAAGATAAAAATGGAAGAATGGGGTGATATAAAGGTTGAAGAAATCAGAGAATTTTGTCTTTCGAGTATAAAGCCGTCTGAAGTGTTGCATATCATTGGAGCGCCTAGTTCAGGCAAGACGTTTCTAGAGTTGTTTATTGCATATGCTTTAAAACATATCTATCCCGTTGGTCAAGTCTTTTGCGGTACGGAAGATACTCAGGGGGCTTTTTCACCTGTATTTGGAGGTGCTTTTGTATCGTCAACATATCAAGAGCACGATCACAAGCGCTTCATGTCGCGACAAATTACATGCTCGAAAGAAGAATGCGAATTTGATCATGCCATTCAATATCTTGACGATCTTGGTTACAATAAAAAGATTAGTTCGTCTGAAACAGTTATTCAAGCGCACAAAAATGGATCTCAATGGTTGAAAACATTGTTAATAATGGGATATCAATCTATCAAAGACGTACCAGAGAAAATTGTCAACGCAGCCTCTAAAGTATTTATCTTTATGGAAAAGGAAGATTCAAATAGAAGACGTATCCACAAGGCATATTTTAAAACCTTGGTGCCAGAATATAAAGACTTTTCAAAATTGATGAATGACATTTGTGGCGAAAAATTTGTTTGTCTAGTTGTAGATCTTAAATCACAATCGGCAAATTTACAAGAATGTGTAACCTACTTTAAAGCCCCCGGCTGGAAATGGAAAGATGGGAATATTCATCCTTATCCCGAGAAATGGAAATTTGGGTGTAGACAATTCCGCGAATGGAGTGACGCGCGTCACGACCCTAATGCTGTCCCAGACTTTATCACAAATATACAAAATTATTAACTTGGTTTCATATTAGATATGAAAATTGAAAAATATCGTAAAAATGTTAAAAACAATAAAATGTGGACACACCAGAAAAAATGTATCAAGAAACTGCAAGACTTTTTTATCAAGAGAGAAAACATGAAATGTCTCGTAAAGATGTTTTGTGGAACAGGTAAAAGTCGTATTGCCATGTGGTCCGCGTTAAAATGGTGCAAATGTTTAGCAATCTTTGTGTTTCCGACGATTGCACTTACAAACCAATTTGCAAACGACTATCTCAAAGATACAAAAACATGGAAAGAAGCCAAACATATGTCAAAACTTTCTGTATGTTCGAAGAATGAAAGTATAGATGACTCTACCATCGAATTTTCTACTGATGAAAATGAAATCATAGATTTTATAAACAAAACTGGTAAGAAATTGGTCACTGTTACATATTCATCATTTCCAAAGTTGATGTCTATCTTGAAAGAACAAAATTGTAAAGTTGATATTATGATTTTTGATGAAGCACACCATATTACAGGAGATGCTATTACAACATGTTTGAAAGATCAATCATTTAATGATATTGTAGAAAAAAGTATATATTTCACTGCAACAGCCCATGATCTTATCAACAGTGGAGATAATCTTTGTGGTGAGACTATTTTTGAGTACTCTCACTACCAAGCTGTTGAAGATGGAATTTGTAATGATTTTGATATTTGTATTGATATTTTTACACCAAAAGAACAAGGCTCCAAAAATTACATGGCAGATCCGGATAACGAAGAAGATATCGACGTTTTTAAACAAGAGAAATTGGGGTTGTTGTACGATGCACTCGCGCGTGCTATTTTACAAACCTCTAATACAAAGGCGCTAACTTTTCATAATCGGAGTACAACGTCTCACAAAACAAATACAGATGTGATTGAATTTGCAAAACCAATGGTATTTAGACAACATTTTGAACGTGTTTGTAAAGATGAATTTCCAGAGTCTATTGTCCCTAAAATTACACTTAAAGGTATCGTTGGAACAACTAAAAATAGAACATCTATCTTGAAGGAATTTGACGAAACATCAGAAGAACAAGTATATGTAATTTCGTCTTGTAAAACAATCGGAGAAGGTATCGATACAAAGACTGGAAATATGATTATGTTTGCAGACCCTCGTGAAAACATTACATCTTTGATCCAAGCAATCGGACGCGCAACTAGAAAAACCGAAAACACTAAACGCAAGAGTACAATATTGTTACCTGTGTATGTAAACATGGACTTGTATCGTGATTGTGAAACTATTGAAGATAAGGACAAAGTTTTACGGGAAGAAATGTGCAAATATGGCAATTTTGATGTTGTATTAAACGTTTTAGCAGCATTACATCAGGATGACAAAGAATACTATGATTTATGCCTAAACTATCCTGCCAAATTTTCACCCAAAGAGGTAAAAGAATCATTAGAGAAACAAGGATGTACTGTAGAACCAAAGACATATACCAGAGATGAATTGTGCGAAAAATACAATAGCAAGTATAATACCGACGACGAATCTCTTTTTACTGATATCGGTGAACAAAATGAATGTAAAATTGAAGTATTTACCCAAAGTATGGAAGAACCAATAGAAATTTACAATGAGGAGGGTGAAGGTATTATGCGTTTTATGTATAATGAAGATGAGGATAATTTTGTTGTTGTAAAGGACAAAAAGAAAAAGATTGTAGCGTCGAAACGCAAACCGTTTAAAATCACTATAAATGTTAATGATGATTTTAGAGTCATGTGGAAAATTAGTGATGTAACTTTGACAAGTATGTTAACAACTGCGGTTACGAATGCATATATTGAAAGTTTTATTGGTACTGATAAAGAAAAAATAGATATGGAAAAAGCTAAAAAAGTAGTTGCTCATTTTAAGCGATGTGGCGAGATGCCAAAACAGAATATAAATAGAAAAGAAGAATGTATGTTGGCAGCATGGGTGTCACGACTAAAAAGAGCATTGGATGGGAAAAAAGATGCAGGTATTTGGTATCCATCTGTTAAATTATACCTAGATGAAAATATACTCAACTGGAGGAATGTAGTTGATCAGGAACAAATTGCTTTAGGCCGAGCAAAAGAGTGTTATGAATGGTTCAAACAATATGGTAAACTTCCATCAAAAAGTTTCGTAAAAGGAAGAGAATATGAACGCAAATTAGGATACTGGTTACATGGTCAGAGATGTGCAATCAAAGGAAAGGGAAATATTTGTTATCTATCTGTTAAAAAATATCTGGATGAAAATATACCTGGTTGGAACGACGATTTAGAGACGAAATCATTGAATAAAGCTAAAGAATGTGTGGAATGGATAAGAACAAATGGATGTAAACCCTCACGTATAAACCGAAATGATAAAAGAGGCCGAGAAAAGGAACATGAATTAGCAACATGGTTACATGATCGAAAATGTTCACTTAAAGATAGTAAAATAAAATCATATCCCTCTGTAATAAAATATTTAGATAAAGAAATACCCGGATGGAGTGATGAACGTGAAAAAATAATTTTAGACAAAGCTAAAGAATGTGCAGTTTGGTTTAAAAATAATAAAAAAATGCCCAAACAATATTATTCTGAACAAAAGAAAAAAGATAATGAAAAGGAACATGAATTGGGGGTCTGGTTAGATCAACAAAGATTAAATTTACGCAAAGAAAAAATAAAACCAATCATAAAGAAGTATTTAGATAAAGAAATACCAGGATGGCAAGGAGAAATAAAAAGATCTTTCGAACAAATTAAACAAGAAAAACAAAAAACTATACCATTAATATCTCAACTACATAAAAAATACAAAACTATGCACAGTAATAACTACAAATTAAAAATGACATCTGAATTATTTATAGAGTATCATCAACTCGCTAAAAAGATAGATACTTTTGATGATACGGAACAACATGTCCCAACTTTTATTGCTGGTCAAATTAAGAAAATGTTGAAAAATATTATAGGTCTTAGGAAGACAAAAATTATTGATTTGGGAAATGGTACTTTTAATTTACCAATTGCATTATTTGATATATTTAAAAAAAAGAAAAATAAGGAAAGATTGACAAATCTATTAGTTGATAATTACCTTGGCATCGATGTGATTGATGCGCGTAAACAAGATGGTCTTATCAACGATCCAAAAGAAATTACAAAGTCATTAAATTTTATTTCTGCCGATATTGCTACTATGGAAAATGTAGTTGATGACGATGTGTTTGACATTGCCGTACTAAGTCGGTCTCTCTGGGCCACAAATAAAAACGATGTCTTGAAAGAAGCACGACGTGTAGTGAAACATGGCGGTCGTTTAATTGTGTGCGAACCTTTTATGCGTTGGTGGGACAAAGAAACAAAAACAAACAAGTTGGTTCCTCTATTGCAAAAGAATGGCTGGATCATTGTAGATAAAATAAATACCGAACTTGGACAAGACGATAAATACAATGTTTTCTTTTATATCATTTGTCGAAAAGATGATTACGAAAATTAAGTAAAAATTGAAAATAATATTTGAAATCTTTTATCCTTTTGAAATGGATAGTATTGCAGTTTTATGTGACGATGGAATTATGGTTTTAGTGTTTGATGATAAGAAAGTGTGGAACGAATACTATGATTCAATTCCATCGTTTAAAACAAAGTGGTGTTTTGCTAAAACTAAATTTGATGATAAGAAGAATACGTTGACGATTATTGATAATAATCATAGTTGTGAAGAACATTGCTTTTGTCAACAAGCAAAAGGTAAAAAGGTTACTACTGTACGACGCGTCGTTGACAATCGAAAGAAAAAGGGCAAATCTAAAAAGTAACTGTAGTTATTCCTATTTCAATAAGAATCTATCTATGTTTGTAATCCTTTTATCAACCTTGCTATATTTCTGGGGTCAATACCCGCATCAACACTAATATCATATCCCAATACCCCCAATTCTTCTTCGGTGAATTTGTGCCCGCAACGTTCATATAGCAAATCTTTGATAGCACTACTATTGAAAATAATCCATGTCGCTTCCAACGATCCATTCTTATTAGAATAAAACAAGTCGCTCAACGTCGCTTTGTCTCTATTCTCCCTTAGCCAACCAAGTCTATTCTCCCTTATCGCCTTTTGCATTCTTTTATATCTCTATATAAAAATAAATTAATTAATCATCAAAAACAACATCATCTTTACATTCAATTACTTGACGACAGGTGATTGTTTTAGTCCCAAGATCCCTAGCATAAACACAATCACCTCCTGTAAACTGCTTTAGAACACCAGTTGATAATAGTTCTTTGGTCTCCTCGTCGCCTCGGTGAATCTGACATTCGCATATACAGTCTATGGAACAGTTTTGGTAACATGTGACAACGCAACCAGCTTTCTTATACTCCTCTGGTACTACTTCAGCCATCGAAGTAATCATTGTACCTTTGTGACGCTCAAATGGTCGTGACATGTTTGTTATTAGAATAACAAATTTCATAAATATATTTCAGTTTTATTAACTCGCTAACACTCGGAAACGATGGAATATTAATCAACGTGAAAAAAGATGGGATTTAGTTGATCAGTTGTGATACTGCTTATGGGGATGACACGTGTAGTAATCGTACGATAATACCATCCACTAAAACTTGTGCTTACAACAGACCCATCTGAATTGTATTCTTCGACGACGGTTAATTTGTTATTTCGCATAAAGTTACTAAATGCAACATATCCCAGTACAGTCAATGTTTGATGTCCGTCTGCTACTGTGCGTTTCAACTCGGCTTGCAATCTATACAACGATTTTATTTGTTCTGTTTGCAAATCTGCATAACTTCTTGCCACATCATTCAAATCATCTAAAAAATACTCATTCATAGGCATTTACAAATATGTTGTATTTCTTAGTTATATTTTCAATTATTTATTCTTCAAGCAGCCATTTGGAAAAAGAAGATAATGCAGAGCCCTTGTTGATGTCTTCAACGGCTTTTGCTCGGGCGAGTCTGTCTGCGTCTGTTAATCCCGCGTCTATTTTTGTCTCTAGAGCCGCTAGGTCAATATTACCTAACGCCGCCATTTCCAGTTCCTCCTTCTTTCTAGCTTCTGCCGCTTCCTTGTCATCTTTCACATTGTATTTTGGCCTTTGATAAAGTTCCCATTTGTCGAGGATGAATTGGTTACGAATCTTGTTCAACTTGTCGAGGCCTTTTACTTTACCCATAGCCGAGACTGATGCGTCGTCTTGTTGAATCGCCCAAATAAACCGCCCAGGAATAATCCTATCTTGCGTATTCACATCCCACGTCAAAATAAGGGTTCCTTCTTGTTCTCTATGTTTATACATCAACGGCAAATCCTCATATCGCGTCATTGCCATTTTTTATTATATTTTTCTTTTATGGATGTTTCTTGTATGAATATACAAGACCTTTTTCTATCATCCTTAAACACTGGTATCCATTTGTTCAAAGATGAAAAAACGTCGAGAGTTGAAAATATATGAAACGTTAAAAAATCCTACTTCTCGACAGATAGTACATGGGGTATTTGCAATGTACATAGGATCAAAAATATAATCGTTGACAACATCTAGTACAGTTCCATAATATGGATCATACTGACGCTCTGATTCATTGCTATGACCGTTTCTACACTCGTAACAGTAATATAATCATTCATTTTTTTGTAATAATCATAATATTTTATGATTTTTTGGTTTTATTTCATTTTTTTTATATTTCCTCACACAGAAAGATTGTCGTCGTTGTCATCACTCCAATAGTCTTGGTCGTCTAGGCCAGGTTCTGGAAACAACTCTCGTCGGCGATTGTTGTATGGAAAATCGCAATCGTCATAATCAGTTTCGTCATATTCCTCACCGGGATTGCATGGGTCTTCGTATGTGTCACAACGACAATCTGAAGATGCCCACGTCCATGTACCTACTTTCAAGATATAATCTTCTAACGCTATATCTTGTGCCAGAAACCGACAGTTTTCACAACGTTCAAAACGATGATCTGGTCCAAACCCGTAAAACAGACAGTTTAGACACGGAAGGAGCCCGAAATTTGTATTTACACGACCAACCATACCCAACACGTCTGGAATGCACTTGGCAAACTGATATTCTACACAATCCAACATTTGCCAAAACTCGTTTACATATCCATCTTCATCGATTTCAATTTCTTCCTCATTATCAAAGATCTCTGGTTGTATAACAACCGGTTCGAGACGCCAACGCCCAAGAAGATCACGGTGAGGGTCTTTTTCTTCATACGGTCCATCAAACTTGTAATTCCATCCCTTTTTCAAATCCATAATCAAATCAAACAACTCTCCCGACTCGTCCTCGTACATGTTGTAGTATCTTTGTTGTGTGATAATTGGCATTTTTTCAAATAATAGTACATATTTTCTATTTTTTCATTAAAAAATCAGTTTTTTTGTGATATGATATATCCGTGCCGACGAAGGGATATATCATACACCAACTGAGAATTATCATGATTCATTATCTTTTAATGAATTTTTACAACTGAAAATTATTCATGTGTTTTATTTCTTGCGACAGTTGAAAATTGGATGTTTTGCTTTAAAGGTTGTTTTAATGGCACGTTTTGGGTCCTCGATGCCTCCGGTTCGTACGGTCATAACAGGTCGATCATGAAAATAATAAGATATTGACCAAGTTGTGTCCCTACAACTAATACACCCCGCTTCGCATCTATTTAACACCAGACTAATTTTAACTCCACAATCATTTTGGAAACAGATTGTATTTCTACTATTCTTCCATAACAAGCATCGCATTAGATCGCTAGACTGAAATTCTTCTGGACTTGCGGTTAAAAATTTAATTTCTTCGCGACACATTGGACAAGCATAGTAGACTATCGGATATTTTTCATTCTTTGAACACCAGATCTGAAACATGCCCACGAGACAAGAAAAACAAAGACTGTGTTTACATTGGCCGCAATCTAGAGCATATTTAGGATCGCACGTTTGTTGACAAACTGGACAGACTTGTTCAGTTTCTTCAACTGGCTTGGTAACAACCATACCACTCGTTGTAATTTCATAGGTTGACATTTCTCTATTAATATTTATATCTCGAATATAAATTTCAGTTTTTTTGTGATATAATATTTATGTACACGGAAATATCATACACCAACTTACGACAAGCGAAAAAGCACTACGAGACAGTTTTTTATTTAGTTGTTATTTTCAATTGGTTTTGTCAGGATAAGAAAGGTTGTTACGTACGTAGCGGGCTCCTTCTAAAAGACGATAGGCAGCAAGTGCAATTAAAGAATAACTAATCATCAATACAAATACCGATTCAAAATACATGCCAAGAATAAACCCAAACGATGAAAGATACAACATATTACGCATCCAAACAATCCCTTGCCCAATTCCATATTTAGCCATATTGCTACCTGCACTTTCACGTATAGCCTCTCCAAAGCACGGAATCAAGCACATAACATAAGCCTGCAAAAATAAAAACATTTCTCTAATAAATTTTATATCTTAATATAATTTTCAATTTTTGGGATGTCTAATACCAACAGTCCTCCTGATCCGTCCTCTCGATCTTTATGCATACGTCGGTCGGAGAAGAAACATATGTAAAGATTGACATAATAATTTTCTGTAAGAATTATATGTACTAAACAACACCCTAGACCAACCGCCAAAGTCATAGCCGGTATTTGAGGATGAAAAAAAATGTAAATTATGATAACCCTGATCTCTAGCTTCTTTATTCAATTTAGAAACATCAAAATTTAAATTATTGAAATGGATATAATAGTCTATTGAATCAGATACGCTATATCCATGGTCTAGAAAATAACATAATGATCTATCTACCTCGGTGCAACAAAATATCACAGCCGTATGTTTTGGTGTATTAAAAGATGATTCATTCATTCTTTATATTGTATTAAGTGGTTTATATAATTAAAAAATGGTAGATATTTTTTATGGAGTGGAAGGACGATATAAAAATGTGACAAAAGAGGCGATACTTACATGCCCTACGAATAATGGTTATCTCATAATTCCTGCAGGAGATAATGACAGGGCTGCCCTTTTTGGCGATCCGGCATATGGATTATACAAGGAAATCGTCGTATCGTTTCCAAAATACAAATTAATTTATGCACATTATCAAGAAGTTTCAATTCCTATTCCTCGACTTACAAGCAATTTTATCAAAATGGCACATACCTATTCAAACATTTACAAATATGTTGACATTATTGAAAAAATCACCCGAGATTGTGACTCGGTCGTTTTTTCCGGTGATTCTGGTACCATTGCTATCCCATTTATACATGGGCTACTCTATAACAAGGACGGTAATAATTATGTCTTTAACAAAGAGGCAAATAAAAAACGCGTAATTGGAATGGCTAAAAGTATAGATTACGAGGAATATTGTCAGAAATATGGGATAGCAATGCTACCTGCAGAGGAAGAGGGAACAACATACGATATACGTTGGATCAATGGCGTATCGTTTAAATACAATGAGGTATATCTTGGCGTGTTGTCACAGCCAAATAAATTTATTGTCGTTTATGAATTGCCAACATATGTCGCTCCAGAAGGATGGGTATCACTCCTCGGTAAAAAAGGTATTATCAACATCTATGTCCGCGAAAATCTCTTTGAACAATACAAAAATATCCAAGTGTAAATAAAAAATTTTATATATCTATATAAAATGAATATTGTCTATTCAATACTTGCGATTGTTTTCTGGGCGTTGGTTTTAATAAGTCTTGCTGGTATCCTAAAATGGACGCTTGAAATTATTCTAAGTGTCGGCATCTTTGGTATTTTCCTCATCCTCGGTGTTAATGCCCTATTGTAGAGATAATTACTTGTATGCATTTATGAGGTTTTGGCGATAGTCGGAACCCGAGTTGTAATCGCGAGAGACGCGTACGAGACCGTCAAATGTGCTACCAATGTCGATATACGTATTGTTGGGACAGTCGATCATCAATTTCCATACGAGGACCTTGCTTGCCATGCCTGCCGAAAATAATACAATGGCATTGTCCCCTTGGATCGCCTTTTTAATATGACTAATAATATCTTCTCGAAAGAGATAACAATTGATCGGAGGAATAACAATTCCTACCCCTATATTTAAAAACGATGTAAGCGCGTGAACCATCGGCTCGTTACTTATATAGACCTTGGTTCTCCCCGAATCCCTGATACTTTTAAACAGGTCGATTTGTTCCGGCACAAACGGCCATTTATGTATCAATAAATCGTAATAAACAAATTTATTATCTTTTTTATCACGTATGAGATACAACTTGTCGAGTGTTTCTTCGAGGTTATAGACTTGGTCGGTCCAGCGGGAGATGAGGGTGTCTTTGTTTTGAAGGAAGAAGATGTAGCTACGAACCAGATCATCACCAAGTCCTCTAAAATAGTTGTTTCCGTCACAATTTCTTTCATTTTCTGTAATCGAGATCATATTTAACCATTCTCCATCTCCAAATTTAACACAGGAGAAGTTGGTGCCTGCATTGATTTTCTCCTTCATAGACGTAAGATCCCCTACCATATTTTCTCTCAATGTTAAACCAAAAGAATTGTCAAATCGAAACCCCTTGATTCCTGTATATTCTTGGATTTCTTTATCTGTTGGCACAACAATATGCTCTACTTTTTCAAACCGGGTAATAAATTTAGAGTCTTCCTTTGGATCGTCTGCCATAAAACATTCCAAATTTTTATGATGAATATGCAAATTTGCAATCGGTATCAATTGTCCCTTGAGATTATTAGATGTTGATAATGGTACAAGGATGTGGGGCACATATAAGTTATCCTTTTTTACCCAATAGAATTTATGTTTGTGATAGTTTTGAATAGCGCAAGATTCATTAACAAAGCCGCGTGTGTCGCCCTCCTGATTGCGAGGATCGACGCCGCCTAGATATTGACCCATTGCGGCCGCATCGAATAACAACCCTTTGAAATTTTGACTATAGATTGTATTTCCTTCATAGAAAATTGGCAAATTGCCTACAAGATCTCTATTCGTATGATAAAAATATGCCAAATTTTCCATATCATTTTTACTAGGATTGAAAGTATCTACAAATTTTCCGAGGACTTGGCGATTGAGAAACATTAGACTTGGTACTCCCCACCATGGGTTTGTCAATGGCGCCCAGAGTTTATTCTTGTCAAAGGTTTGAAATGTCTCTTCGAAATTGATATACGAGGGAACGTCGTTTTCGACATGGTAGCAATTTTGGATATCGTTTTTATTCATCCAGTCTTTTATAAGGAAAAATCGGCGGCTACAATGTTGCCAGAAACCACCACGAAAATCCTTGTCCAATTTTGATGTCTCTGTATAATTATCAACAAAATCTGCTTGATCGATTAGGGTAATATATTTCTTTTGGATTTCATTTAGACAATCAAAATACTCGAAAAAGGCCTTGTCACAAATGACGTGAATATTGGTATTTCCAAAGAGGATAGTATTTTTAATATTATCAAGGATATATGGTTGCCAAACGCCAACATCTACATAAACAACTGGCAACATTTTATATATTTTTTCCTATTAAAATAGAAAATAATTCTTTTACTCATCGTCGTCATCTTCAGGAATGATGGTATCAACAATATCCATTAAAAGTGACACATCTTTTTTAGAGCGCCGTTTGACGATATATTCTTTAATTTCATCTTCTCCCTGGACTTGAAAAAAGACTGCACATTCCAATTTTCGTAGATACGGCATCCAATTTTCCAACCAAATTTTTTCATGTTTCTCATATTTATCAACCAATACATAGACTTTTCCTTCTGGGTCTCTAAGTCGACCAACAAATTGAGTAGGTTTCGACATGATACCAAGGATTACTAGAATCTTTGCTTCTGTATCATAACCTCTGCCACAACCTTGTAAACCACCCAATAATATAGGCTTTTTCTTGTCCATCTTTTTCTTCCCTACAGTTTTATAGTCGTTTTCATAACCATCTCTAGTAAGACGTTCTGCTAGCCAAACAATATTCTCTTTTCGCGGAGATAGAACGAGTACCTGACCTTGTGTCGAAACATCTTTAATCAGTTGCAAAGCTACTTTATTCCTTGGTTTCATTTCTGCAAGGGATCGGTCAATTTCGTGGTTATCAAGTTGCATCTGACCTCTTGCATTTAATTTTGTCTCTATATTTGGGATAAACTCTGTTTGGAATTTAATAACTTGTACCTTTGGCTTTTTAACAAAACGGTAAATGAAATTTTCACGTTTACCAAAATATTTATACAATGCTTTATCTAATCCGTTTGATTTATTTATAGTTGCCGTAAGTCCTAGCAGATATGTTGGAAAGATTTTTAATAGCAACGGAAAGTACGCATCTGCGGCACATTGGTCAACTTCATCCAGGACAACCATTTGAAATCGAGATAGAAATTGTGGCGTTAATTTAGAGGCTTTTACGAGACCAGTAACGACAATTTGTGCTTCTGGTGGTGGTTCTTTTGTGGTATTGAACCAATATACTTTTGCATCTGTATCATTTACGATTGCTTTGTAGGTTTGTTCCTGTACCTCTTGATTATAAGCTACAATTAGGGTTACTCGTCCAAGACGTCGAATTGTCTCGATAGCACATTTAGTCTTGCCATAACCTGTTGAAAAATAATAAAATGCAGCACCAGTTGTTTTTAAGAGTTTGATTCCTTCGTCGACTGTGGTTGCCTGGTCCTTGCCCTCTTTAAGATCGGGATTGTCACCTTCTGTTCCGGTGTATAATCTAATATCAGACGTAAATGAGATTTTGTGCTTGGCCGTTTCATTATATTCTTGCCAAGTCTTGCCTGGAATATCAATAGAACGCGGAAAGGCATACTTGTCTCCAAAATCGAGGTAGAGTTTGTGAGTTTTAGGAAAAGGCTTGAAATCAGTCATCAGTTCCTTTACCTTGGCTTCCCGTAGTAATTTCGCCTCGTCTTTTGCCGTTAGGTCTTTCTTATCAACAAATAACGACATTTCTATTCATAATTGTATTATGAATTTTTCAGTTTTATAAGTTACTTCCCGAACTCGTTTCGGGAAGTAACCAATTTACGAGGGCGCAAGGCGCCGCGAGTCAGTTTTTGTATCCCGATGTAGGAGGAATAGTGTCACACTCGAAATACAATAAAAGTCTATTGTGCACAAAAATCTTCATATTGTGATATAACAAGTTTGCATATTTCTGGATCACCTCCTTTATCCGGATGATTTGCCACGAGATAGCGTCGGTATTTCTTTTTTGCTTCTTCTTTTGGGGTATTACAACTTGTAATTATACCTAATTCAATCAGAGTAGAGAAATCTGTTTTGTGATATGAAGGCGAAGGTTTGTATTCATCATCTTCTTTTGGTGGTGTTTTCTGTTCTGAAGTTGAATTTTCACCATTGAAATTATCATCTGTTGTGAATTTTGGTGTTTTGCAGTTGAAATTCTTATAATTTTTATATTTCGCTTTAAAGTATCCGTTGAACCCACCATATTTATCTGTCTCTTCTCTATACCGTTCTTCCGCAGCTTCTTCATTATATTTCTTATATTGTACTAATGATCTTTCGCGATATGATATCCGATCTTCAAAGATTTTTCTACTTTTCTCTTTTGTTGCTTCAGGTATATTCCACGTTGGAAGTAACCTTAATTTTTCTGTAAGTTCGTCAATCTCTTTTTGAACCCCATATACATATTTCATCCAATCTGGATCTTTCTTTTCATCATACTCGAGTATTGAATCGACTAAATGGGTAGGAATCTCATTCTTTGCAATCTTTTTGTGTCCAGATGCAGTTCTTTTGTAGAACAACTTTGCCCCATTTGCAGACATCTTGTAGAAATACTCTTTATAATGATCTGTTTTTAACACACTCATTTGCATTTACATTTAGTTTAAAATTTAAGATATTTTTCCGATTCCATTTTATAGTTTTTTGCAATCCAGTATCAAGATCGATGACGGGTTTCCATCCCAGTTTTTCATTCGCGAGGCTAATATCAGGACAACGTTGGGTGGGGTCATCTTGGGGTAATGGACAAAATACGAGTTTAGATGACGATCCTGTAAATTTTATAATCTTTTCTGCAATCTCAAGGACAGAGATCTCGTTTGGATTACCGAGGTTGATAGGACCATGTTCGTCTGATGCCATCATTTTCACCAATCCTTCTACAAGATCATCTACATAACAAAAACTTCGTGTTTGACTACCTGTCCCGTAGATTGTAATATCTTGCCCTGATATCGCTTGTTTTACAAAATTTGTAATCACACGTCCGTCTTCTGGATTGAGAAATGGGCCAAACGTGTTAAAAATTCGAACAATCTTGGTATCTATGCCAAGTCGTCTATATTCAAAACATAGGGTTTCGGCGATTCGCTTACCTTCGTCATAACAGGAACGTATTCCGACAGTATTTACATTGCCCCGGTATGTTTCAGGTTGTGGAGATACCGCGGGTTCACCATAGACCTCTGATGTAGATGTAAACAAGACAGGGCATTTATTTTCCCTCGCAAGATCAAGGATATTATGCGTACCCGTAAAACATGTATCCATCGTATGTATAGGATCCGCTTGGTATTTGGGAGGAGAGGCCGCACATGCAAGATGATAGATCCCTTTTATATTTCTTAGATTCATATATTTTTGTTTATCAAGGATATCAGCCTCTATCAATGTAAACAATGGATTGGCTAGCAACTCGTGTATATATCCCCTATTTGAAGAACAAAAATTGTCTATGACTAGTACTCTTTCTCCCCTCTTTAATAAATATCTACATAGGTTATTTCCAATAAAACCTGCACCTCCTGTTATGAGGGTACAGGGTGTTATATCATTATTAGAGATAAAGGCTCTTCCAACATCTGTTTTCCAGTCTTGTTCTGGACGATCAATGTTATTGTTTCTCTCCACAACGGCTGATAATAAAATAGAATCTGCACCCATCTGGTTACGTAACGACACAGTATCTTTTGGTAGACAAGTTCCACCAAAGCCGTATTTACCATCGTGACCTGGAACAGCCACATGAGAATGCCCGATCCTAGAATCCATACATGCATATTTAGCAACTGTGCTATAATCTATATCATTTTTAATACAAAACCGATAAAACTCGTTACAAAAGGCTACTTTTGTGGCAAGAAATGAATTTCTAAAGTATTTTATTGCTTCGGCTTCATCTGTAGATAGAAATACAATATCTGCGTTTTGAATTTTATCATTTCCATACGCGATATAGATCATTTGCGTCATCATACGTTTAAATCGGTCATCCTGACCACCAAAGATCCAAAGAGATGTGGTAAAGAAATCATCTTTCCAATTTTTCTCTGTAAGAAATTCTGGCATGAAATATATACCCAGTTTTTTACATGTTCCAACGGGCACCGTCGACCGGCACACGATAATAGATGAACTTTTTATATCCCTTACGACGGAAGAGACAATTCCGGTGAAACAATCTCCATTTTTATCCATGGGAGTTGGGACAGAGATGAAAATGACATCACAAGAAGATAGATCTTTCAATACTACCCCATTTGGAATGCACAACGAGGGATCTTTATCATACACGACGCACTCGATATCTTTACATGCTAATAATGCAGTCGCTTTTCCCACAAAACCATTTCCAACGATACCTAGTTTCATTTATACACTAAAATTACATAAACAAATAAAATATAAAAATGACACCAATTGGTTGGTTGGTTAATGATTACCTAACCTGTATACCTGGTACTAGGACATTTTGGCACAATTTATTAGAATGGTTTCCTGGTCTAGTTGATAAAACATATCCAGATTTTTCTATTTTACCAAAGTATATCGAATCTGAATATAATCACACAAAACCAGCGTACATCATCCGTAATGGTACATATTTTGCCAAAATAAACATACCAGTAAAAACTATTTCACTTATACAAGATGTTGCGGCAGACAAGTCTGAACAATTAAACATCATAAACTCATCAACTGTAACAGTATTCAATACATACTATGTATATGACAAGTATAAAAATTATATAACAAACACGATAGTAAAGATTTGTCCACTTGGTATAAATTTTGACTTTTTTAAACCGATAGAACAAAGACACCCCGATGTATTACCAAATTCTATCATTTTCATTGGAGCATCTACAACACATCCAAAAGGATTTAATATTATGCTTGATATTATTTCAAAGATGACAAATCAAAACTTTTGTCTTGTGATGAAAGATTCGTTTTCACTAGATCAACTTTCTACAGATGTTAGACATCGAGTTAAAATTTTTAACCGTGTATCACAGGAAACAGTAAGATTACTTATAAATTCTTGTATATGTGCAGTTTGTACTTCTTATGAAGAAACACAACATTTATCTGGTGTTGAATGCGGAGCATGTAATATTCCCATTGTAGCACGTAAAGTTGGCTTTTATTACGACTGCCAGCAAGATAAAGATTGGGGGTTAATAGCAGATGATAATACATTTGTTACTCAATTAGAATATGTAATAAACAACCTCGATCAATTCTCTCCAAGACAATATCTAATTCAAAAATATTCTACAGATATTTGTAGACAAAATTGGGAAAATATTATAGCAGAATGTATTTAGAAACGTTTCATTTTTAAAAATGAAACAGTTTTTTGGGACTTTTTCTTCCTACGTCAGTACGAGCGACGACGTAGGAGGAGCGAGTAAATAGTCCCACCCGATTCGAGCGGTTACCGACGTAGGAGGAACGGAGAATCAACTTACAAGGAAAAATGCAGGGACAGATATGTTTTGAGTTGTTGTTTTGTGAGAATAGACTGTGCGCTATTGTATACAAAATTTGTACCAGGAACAAGACCAAGATAAGACGGTTTGATATGGTAATATTTGTCTGTCTCTTCTGTACGTAGAGATTGCATCTCGTTGATTAGAGTTTCATATACATTCTCCCCTGGACGGATACCTGTAATAACAATAGGCTTGTTAAACTTATCAGAATACAATTCAATAAGATCTTTAATGTTCATAGAGTTTAGTTTTGGAATAACAATATCACCATTTGACGCATTTAAAATCGCATATTCAATCAAGGAAACTGCATCTTCTAAAAACATTATAAAACGTGTCATGTCTGGATGTGTCAATGTAAAATTTTTACATTCTGGATCTTTACCTTTATTTTCCAAAATTGGAATGATCGAACCACGTGAATTTAGTACGTTTCCATATCTGACTGTTACATATTTTATGGGCATAGGCGAAAGTCGGGCATATTTAGATTTTTCAACCATATAATTTTCGCAAATACCTTTAGACATGCCATAAGTATTTACAGGACTGCATGCCTTATCTGTAGAAATAAAGCAAATTGTTGACAAATTTGTCAAATTGGGACGAAATAGTTCTACAGAGTTTAATACATTCTTCAAGCCTGTAATATTTGTTGAAAGACATTCGTCTGTCTCAAATTCGCAACGGTCGATATGCTTTAGGGCAGCACCGACGATTATAATATGAGGATTGATACGAATGATTGATTGTTGAACCTTTGTCAAATCACGAATATCTCCAATAATATTTGTGAGATTTTTAGATTTGTACTGTAATTCCATAAGCCAATGCTTATTTTCATCACGCGAATAATTTACAATCTTGTTATCCGCTAGATACTTTTCGATTAACTTGTTACCAAGAGAACCAGAACCACCAAAAATCATAATAGTTTTACCAACAAAGGATGTCATTTTTATTTTCAAAAACTCTTTAATACATTTTTTAAAATAAAGATGTCTATCAAATATTACAAATACAATAGTTTTAAAAATGCAAATATTACAATTGTTATGACGACACATGATCGAAAAGAGCAAACATTGTATACTCTATTTACAATTTCTAAATCGTCATTCCCTGCTAAAGTAATACTTGTAGATGATTCAGTAAATGGATTCTTTACAGAAAAAGAATTAACATTTCCATTTGAGATTTTGTATATTACAATTCAAGATAAAACATGGATTAATCCTTGTGTGAATTACAATCTAGGATTTGACAAAATAACTACACCTCTGGTTATTATACAAAATGCAGAAGTTTTTCACTGTGGAGATATAATAAAGCATGTAACAGAAAATTTAAATGACAAAACCTATATTGTATATGATGTTGGTGGTACGCGATCTTTACAAGAAAATCATGAAATTTACAAATTTGATTTAGATTATGAAAAAATATATAAATTTCAAACTAGATGGTATCAACATACAGTAGAAAGACCATCTGATTACCATTTTCTAAGTGCTATAAGTTTAAATAACTTGAAACGTCTAGGAGGTTTCGATTCGGCATATGCAAATGGTGCATGTTATGATGATGAGGAATTTGTATATCGCATCAAGCACCATTTAAGATTGAAAATTCACAATATCTGTACTGAGAAAGAACGTCTATTTGGTATACATCAATGGCATGAGGAAGCTCCAAAATCTTATGATCCAAAATATGTAAAAATAAATCAAGACTTGTTTAAGAAATTAGAAACTACGCCTAGAAAAACTGTAGTAACTATTACGGGTATCCGTCCAGACTTCATTAGAATGTCTGCAATATTTAAAAAATTGGATATTTCTTTCAATCATGTTTTGATTCATACTGGCCAACATTATGACGAGTTGTTATCAGATGTATTTTTTAGAGATTTGGAAATTCGTAAACCTGACCATATCCTCAATACTGGCAGTCAATCATCAAACCATTTCGAACAGTTGGCTTATTTATCTGTAAATATACCAAAATTACTCAAGGATATCAAACCAGATATTGTTTTATTTCTTGGTGATTCAAATTCTGCAGGTGTTTCATTTCCACTCAAAAAAGAGGGATATAAAATCGGTCACATTGAAGCAGGTATGCGTAGTGGCGATAAACGAATGCTCGAAGAAATCAATAGAACTGTATGTGATCATTGTAGTGACATTTTATTTGTTTATCACAACGACTATAAACGTAATCTCGAAAAAGAAAATATTACATCCAATGTTTTCGTCGTAGGAAATACAATCGTCGAACCATGTCGTGAATTTATTCCTGAAATAACTAAACGAAATGATATGATTCTCGTGGATATTCATAGACCAGAAAATTTCTTATATAGAGATAGACTAACAAATATAATTGTCTTTGCGATTATCTGCGGCCAAAGATATCAAATTCCAGTTAAATTGCTGTATTTTAAACGTCTTAAGGATGCATTGACTAATTTTTCTATTGCTTTGGGAAATATCGAGATGATAGATCTAATGTCATATAAGAAATATCTAGATACAATTTATCATTGCAAGTTTATAATTTCAGACTCTGGAACAGGTCAAGAAGAACCAGCAATGTTAAATGTGCCCGTTGTCGTACCCAGAGATTTTACAGAACGTCCTCAAAGTTATTCAAATGGATGTAGTATCAAATTAGACGCTTCGACTCTTGGAAATCTCCAAGATGTATTTTCCTGGTTGGAAAAAGATTTTACGCCAAACATAGAGTGGCTTGGAGACGGCAGCACATCTGAAACAATTGTAAAACATCTTGAAAATTTTTTGGGTTAAACATTTTTTCTATTAAATAAAAATATAGTATTAAAAATGTCAAATATCCAAGAATTTTTTGAATTGAATAATATTACAAAAAAATATTATTCTACAGGAAAAAAAAATTTATCAATTGACGGAACAGGAATTTTACCTTCTGTTGATACGCCAGCAGGTACGAGAATTCTAAATTATATTAAAAAGTTTTATTTTCCAGATACGTCTATAAATATATTAGATGTTGGAGCGGGTGTGGGGCATTTAACTAAAGCGTCAGACTCTTTCAATACGATTAATTGTTATTCTTTTGAAGGTTGTTCAGATTTAGTGCCTCATGTTGTTTGTGATAAAACAAAATTTGCGATTGTTGATTTAACTGAAACTTTTACTGATAAATTACTATATAAACAATTTGATCTAACAACTAGTTTTGAAGTTTTAGAGCATGTTCATCGAAGTCATCAAGACACATTTTGGAAAAATTTAGCGTTTTTCAGCAATAAACATTTGTGTAGTATTCATGTAGCAAATGAAGAACATGATGAACATTGTACAATCCAACCGCTCAATGTTTGGTTGGATTATTTAAAAGATAAAGGAAAGGTTACGGTTCTTGGCTTATATCCGCAAAATTTAGATACAGCAGAACATACATTTCGAAAAGAATGCAATCTCTATAATTGGGATTGTTCAATTATGTTGTATATTGAATTTTATAACTGAATGATTTTTCCTGTTTAAAGAGGAAAAAATAGAAAATGAATACATCGTTGATAAAAACTCCAGAGGAATATCAAAGTATGTTTCCTTATCCGCATATGTTTCAAGATAATTTTCTAGATGAAAACCAGGCCAAAGAGATTCAGCATGAAATATTATCACTACCAGATTCTGCTTTTGATCGCTATGACAACCCATTTGAACAAAAGTTTACTCTAAGAGATAAATTTGCGTATCCACCTAAATTAAACGAGTTGTTAATGTTTTTAACATCTGACAGTTTTGTTGAAAGATTATCAGCTTTGGTAGGAATTAAATTGATAAACGACCCCGATAGAAATTTTTGGGGAGTTCATAAATATAATGCAAATGATAAGTTGGATATACATTTAGATGCAGGCATTCATCCTCGCGCAGGTCTTACAAAACAAGTCACTGTTGGACTTTATCTAAGTCACAACTGGAAAGAAGAATATGGATGTGAATTGGAAATCTGGAAAGGTGATAAAGACAAATTGGAATATCTAGTTTCTAAAATAGCACCTTTATTTAATAGATTGGTCGTTTTTACAAATACAGAAATATCTTGGCATGGAAATCCATCTCCAGTAAATTGTCCGAAAGGTGTTCAGCGCATTTTCGTTACATGTTCATATCTCTCTGAAAAACCACAGGAAAATAAACGTCCAAAAGCTTATTTTGTTGCTAGACCTGGGGATCCGGAAGATCCAGAAAAAGACAAACTACGGCTCTTGCGTTGTGATCCTGTAAGATATAAAGAAGTATATCGTATGTAGAAAAATAATATTTGTAAATATTATAAATTATTTGAAAATATTTTTAATTCTTTAATTTGTTCTTCTAATAGAGGAATAGTACAAATATTTTTATAGATACTTGTTAGAGTCTTGTCAGAAAAAACGTTTGAAACAGGATTGATCGTAATATCCAATTCATATATTTTTTTTATCATTTCTATCAATTCAAATTTAGACACAGAAACCGGAGAGAAAATATGCCGAACCCCTCGCCAATATAAATCATCGGTAATAATTTTATTTACAATCTTTGCCAATTCTAAACATGTAACCCCATTCCAAAAATGATTGACAAAGCCATTTATTGTCTGTCCATTCTGACTTTTAACCCATTCTAAGAGAGATTTTTTATTTTCGACTTCTTCGCCTATTATCGAGGTTCGTATGATTGTGGCATTTCCTGGTTCACCTAGAGATTTTGAATGACCATAGATACCAGTCTCTGTATGTGTGTCATTTTCATCATATTGCCCTTTGGAACCATTAAAAACACAATCTGTTGTAATATGTATGAATCTACAGCCATATCTCCCAGCAACAGCGTTTAACAAATGTGGAAATTCTGAATTGACACGTATATAATCTTTGCCGCCACGTTGAGGTATAACACCTACACAATTGATTATAACTAAAGAAACGTCATTTGAAGTATGTGTATTTATTAGATTGTCGAGGTCTTGTATGTTTTGGGTGTTGGCGTCATACTGTTGACGGGTTATTGGAACAACCTCGTGAAACTGGCTCAAAAAGGTGAGAAAATACCGTCCCAACATTCCGTTACTTCCGAATAGAAGAATTTTCATTTATAATATTTTATAAATTAGATAGTTTTTTATTCACTTGTGTCTCTCATTTCTCCTTGTTGAAAATGGTAGACGATGCTGTCAAATGCAGTGCCATGTGTGACGCCGATTGTGCTTAGTTTTGCCATAAAAACCTTGTCTCCGGGGATGCAATGTTCGCCTAGTCTGGCATATCGTGGGTTAAAAATATCTGTTCCTGGAATAATATTTCCCTCTGGATAATACCCAACTCGTTCAAGATGTTCTTTTTTAATGATACAAGGCATAAAAAGACCTCCTGGTAAAAATTTATTTTCTCTGATTGTATTTGCATAAGCCAAGAAATTTTCTTCCTGATAATTTGATGGAATATTTCCAAAATTAACTTCAATACCATATTGACCACTAGTTAACACCCCTTGTTCTACAAGTCGGGAATTGACTATTTTAGAATCGTCTAATTTCTCTACTAGATTTTCTAACCATCTAGGTGAAAATGCCATGTCGCTATTTATAAATACAACATAATCGCCTTTGGCATTGCGACCAGCAGTATTCCAAGCACGATAGACGTTGTTGATATACCATTCCTCTCGTTGTTCTTCTGTGTTTGTATGAACATAGTGTGGGATATTATTGTTCTTTAAATACTCTAAAACTTGTGGCGTAGCATCGTTTGCAACAAAATAAAATTCTTTATCCGATAAATCTGTGTATTTTTTAACTTGGTCATACACAAATTGCAACCATTTCGTACTCTTGTAAATAAGACAAACTATAGAAATCATTTTAAAGATATTTTTATATTAAATGAAAATTATAGATTGTTTTATGTTTTATAATGAATTGGAGATATTAAAAATACGATTGGAAGAATTGTACGACATTGTAGATTTATTTCTGATTGTAGAAGCAACAACTACTCATAGCGGCGATGAAAAACCATTATATTTTACTGAGAATAAGGAAATGTTTTCAAAATATTTAGATAAGATCAAATATTATGTAACCGATTTTAAAGAAAACTTTGATTTTTCAAATTATATAAAAGCACCAAATGTCAACTGGTATAGAGAAAATTATCAACGGGAATGTATCGGCAATCTTTTGAAAGCAGAAAATCTAGATGATAATGACATTGTAATAATTACCGACTGTGACGAGATCCCTAAAAGATCAGTAATTGAGGGAATTAGACAAGGTGAGATTTATATACCAAATGGAGTAGTTTTTACTATTGAAATGGTTTTGTATTATTACAATATAGAACTGACTACTTCTAGACGATGGTCTCTTGCCCGATTACTTACTTATGGAACTTTTAATAATAATTTTCGTCTTTTGACAGATGTTAGACATTTTGGTTCTTCCGCAGTTATAAAGGATGCTGGTTATCATCTTAGTTATTTTGGAGATGTTGACTTTATAAAACGCAAGGTAGAAAGTTTTGCAGAAAGCATAGAGTATACCCGGGAAGGTAAAGATATTGGCTATCTAAAAGAGTGTTTTGATAAAGGAATTTTACACTTTAATAAAGAAAAATTAATATTTATTCCATTGGCGACAAATACAAACGTTCCAGTTCATTTTTTAAAATAGATACTATAATTTTCATTAAAAGGAATGAAAAAATATAAATGATTGCGTTGATATTTAGCGGTAGAATAAAATCGTTTGAAAAATGTTATTCTCAGTTTAAGAAAAATATTTTAGAACCTCTTAAAAATCACGAGATTCACAGTTTTCTATCTCACAATTCTAAAAATGAATTGTCTAATATTGATGATTTTAAAGAGAAATACAATGTCAAGGCGTTTGAAAATTGCGAGTTGGATTTGGCACCATACAAGAGCGTTTTACCGTTACATCGCTTCTTTACCTCTTCATATGGTACTTTATATCTACATTATCATAAATTGCGTGCGTTTAATCTAATGACAACCTATGCCAAAGAAAAAAATATTAAATATGATTTTATTATTCATCTTAGGGCAGATGTATTTTATGAATCACCCTTGGCTGTACATGGTAATTTTGATGATAATACCCTGTATATTCCATCTCAAAATGACAATGCTGGACTAAACGACCAATTTGCTCTTGGAAATTATAAATCCATGAAATATTATTGTTCTTTATTTAATCATATTATGAATTTGTGTGCAAACACAAAAGTAGGTTATCACAGCGAAACGTACAACCTATTCTATCTACTCAAATGTAACATTGTCCGGTTTACCCTAAAAACATCGCTATCTCCCGACAGATATGACAAGATAAATACGATTACAAATGTTGCCAATGATAAAGTATCTGTGAATATTAAATCGCCGTTACAACAGCCTTTCGTAAACGGTAAATAGTTTGGTGATATATCTCTTGGGGAATTCAACGTCTATGAGGTCTTTATCTTCGACGGTGCCAAACCACATTGCGACAAAGAAAGGGAACCAGCATAGGGCTTCTTTAAACAGGCTGGTATCTCCACCATTTTTCTATATAAATATAAAATGTCATCAAATTGTTCCAATTCAAAACTTTCTACAAGCAGGAATGCTATATCTTGGATTCCTTTGCCTTTTATTATATACTGCCAGTCTAGAAAATAGGGCTCTCCCGACGTATGCATTGCAATATTTGGAATTTTCACATCTCCATGGACAAGCGAAAATGGCGGTTGTGACAGAATATTTTCTATATTTTTATAATTTGCTAGTATTTTTCTACCTATAGATGTATCTATTATATTTTTCCACTTTTCTTCAAACTTGCTCCATCGTGTCTCACAAAACGTATGCCAGTTAAACTCACATGGTCTCATTAGATCAAACTGGGATATATCGGTCCTATGCATTTCTGCAACACGTTTTATTAACAATTCTAAATTTGATATTTCTTGGTCATCTATCATACTTGTGCCCGTTGGCATTTGCGAAAAGGTAAAATTATCGCCTAGATATTCTAGTAAGATGCCTTTTTTCTCACCGTTTGGATTGTAAATTGTACCAATATACCCCGGTGTTTTAATTGTCAGATGCTTTGCAATCGTCGAATAGAAATAGTACTCTCTATCGTATAATAACAATTGACGAGACATCTTACTAAAATTATGACTATTTTCACTTTCTCGTTTGAGGATATAGGTTCCCTTATCTGTTTTTACCCTTTGAACATTTGCGATATAGCCTCCTTTTAAGAGTTGTTTTTCTATGGTTACAGGTTGTCTTAAAATTCGTTGGCATTCTTTTTCGATATATTTGGTGGCAGATTTAATATCCTCTATTTTTCGCATTATCGTATGAATATCTATATTAAAATTTTGTATACAGAAATCTGCCCCATGATTACATAATACTTTGTCAGTACAAGATGTAGTGAGGCCAATTACAACATCGAAACCGGCAGCACGTGCAGATTGAATACCTGTAGGCGTATCTTCAAAGGCAATTGTTAGCTTGTCTGTTAGTTTTGCTTTTAGATATGGATCTGGCCACGGTTTTTGTCTCGGACAATCTTCAGATGATACAATTGGTAGAAACGTTAGAGATTCTGCGGTTGAACGATTTGAATTTGTAACGACGGTACAAGTTATGTTGTTATCTAGGCACTCGCGAATAAATGTTTTTGAACCCGGTATTTCTTTTACCAAATGTAGATGATTCTTAAAGATGATATCTTTTTTACTAGAATCGAGTGGTACTTGTTTGTCAGATTTTCCTTTTATATTTTTATTGTACCAATCTAGGGTAATTTCCGGATGCATCTCTTTCCAGGTATTGAAATAAGCCTCTTCTGTATCTACCAATGTCCCATCCAAATCAAAAGCAATCTGAATATTATAGAAATTTATTATATCTTTTGGCGTTCCCATGTTTGTAAATCCATGTGCCTTGGCGGCTACAAATGTTGTGGTTGGTATCATCTCTTTCACGACCAGGGAAAGAAAAGGTTCACCGGTTGACAAATTATTTGCGTTTTCTACTACATTTTTAGCATGTTTTAACAACGTCTTCCAGGATGAAAAGCCATATGCGCCAGTACACGCCTTATCCGAGATTACCCGCTTTTCTACTATATCTGTGATTCGCCCGTTGATTTCGCCAGTTTCATCAGTTTGTAAATATGAATATGCTGGATTATTAGACTCTATAAAATACAACTTGTCTTTTCCGTTCCAATCTGTGTAGATGTCAAAGTTGTTATACCAACTATCACCGTCTAGACAAAGAATAGGGCTGTCAAAAGGTGCTTTATAATGAGACAATGCAAGATATACCGTTTCTGCTGCACCTCGCGTATTTGTAACAGGGAAAAAGATAAAGTTTAGATCTGGGAAATCCAGACGGACTGTTTTTTCGAAATCGGGTAAATCTTTATTATATGGAATGTAAATGAGATCTGCATACGACAATGTCGATAAAAGATAGTATAAAATAGGTTTACCATTTACAGGTATTAAAGGTTTTATTCCCGTATAACCACACTCTTTAAAACGCTGTCCAGTTCCACCCAATGGAATACAAACAAACATTTTATATTATATATTTCATTATTTGAAAATACATATATTAAAAAATGAAGACACGATTAGCAGTAATATGTACGAGAAATCCGACACCTGTTTTATTAGAAACAGTAGCCGGTTTGAAAACGTATTACCCCGAATTTGATATTGTAATTGTTGATAGTGCATCTACAGATAAAACGATTCTCCAGCAACTTGAAACAGATCCAGCATGTATTGTAGAATATGCGGACAATAAAGGGTATGAATTGGGTGCTTGGTGTTTTGCCTTTAAAAAATATCCAGATTACCAAGTTTACATGTTTATCCAAGATACTCTAACTCCTACTCGCCGTATTGATGGGTTTAGCCCAGATAGTTTGCCTACCAATATTTATTGCACCTTTCACTACCGAGCATCGTTGCAATGTGGTGGCTATCTGGCAGATTTGCGGGATGTTTACAGAGATACAGACTGTGCTTTCCTAAGTGAAATGGATGGAGGCAGTATGATTACAGGTGGCGCACATTCATCGTTTATGACTCATAGAGACAATGTACCAAAGATCTTGCAACTCGAAAATGCTCATGTAGTTAAGAATATTAGTAAAACAAAGGTACACAGTTGGTTATCTGAACGAACCGTAGGCATTATGGGCGATCGTCTTGGCTTACATCGTATCGACATTACACCCTATTTCCGTAAAACACATGGAGGACGATAATTATATCTATTTTTATCATCCCAGAGAAAATATAAAAAATTGAAAAATGCTTTAAATAAACCTATAATAACAAAAGATGTCCTATTAACTCAACGGCAGAGTGTTACCCTTCTAAGGTAACGGTTGCAGGTTCGAGCCCTGCATAGGATTACTTTTTTTCACGGTAGGTTTTTTAACAAGACACCATGGCGGAATGGTATACGCGATGAATTAGAAATTCATTTCTCTCGAGAGTACAGGTTCAAGTCCTGTTGGTGTCGATGATCGATAGACTGGCCAAGTCCTGTTGGTGTCGGATGTAAATACGTTTACAATAGCCTATTTTTACTATGCTTCTATGCCCGAGTGGTTAAGGGGGGCGACTTAAGATCGTTTGTTGAAAGACTCGTTGGTTCAAACCCAACTGGAAGCAATTATAGGTTTTTTACACACTATTGGTAGTGTGTCCTCATTTTTCAGTGTCCGAAATGACATTAAACTATGGCAAGTAGTACAATAGGTAGTATTTATATTCTCCAGCTTAATCGGAGAGATGTTGGTTCAAGTCCAACCTTGTCATCTACTCCTTATAGTTTAACGGTAGAACAATGGGCTGTAAACCTGTCGGTCTTGGTTCAATTCCAAGTAGGGAGAAACTGTCCGAAACGACGTTAAACTAGCATCGCAAACCGCACAATTAGCCCAGTTGGTAGAGCGTGGGTCTAATAGACACGATAAAACTGTATCTGACAACCCAAGGTCGATGGTTCAAATCCATTATTGTGCATTTCTTAAACGCTTTTGTCATCCAATTGGTTAGGATACGAGACTCTTATTACATCAAGAAGAAAATCTCGCCATCTGAGTTCAAGTCTCAGCAAGAGTAACTCATTCAGCGTCCGAAACGACGGTAAACTAGTACGTCCCCGTCATCCAATTGGTTAGGATACAAGACTTTTAATCTTGCCATCTGGGTTCAAGTCCCAGCGGGGGTAGCGCTAATTTACAGATGTGAATTAGTCATTTTTTAACACACCAGCGGCGCGATTGGCTCAGTTGGTAGAGCAGACTGCTTATAGAATAACAAAACATCTATACAAACAAGCAACTGTCAGGTCAGAGGTTCGATTCCTCTATCGCGCAACAATAATAGCGTTAAAATAGTAATTTTAACATTATCAACAAAAAAGTAACAATAAAATAAAAAAAATGTATAAAATGATATACGATTATGTGATAATCGGGGGTGGACCGGGAGGGTTGTCGTTGGCTTCATTGCTACCTGGTAATAATATTCTAATTGAGAAAGAAAAAACATTGGGTGGATGTCATAAAGTTATTTGGGATAATGGATATTTTACTGAACATGGGCCACGTATTTACGGTACTGCTTATCAAAATGCAATGTCTATCCTCGCTCAGATGGGTATAAACTGGGATGATCATTTTGTTCACTATGACTTTCAATTCCTTTCGATTGGTCTTGGAGAAATTACGGGTACCATGCAACCTTGGGAAACTATGTATCTCGTATTCGAATTTCTAAAGCAATCTATTTCTGGTGGTTTAAAAACACCTTCATTAGACAAGCCACTTTCAGAGATAAACAAGGTCGATGATACGACGACGGTAGGAGAGTGGATGGATAATAAAGGATTCACAGATAAATCTAAAAATATGATAGATAGAATTTGTAGGATGACAGATGGTGCAGACTCTTCTAGATACCTTTTGACCTCTTTTCTACAACTTGTCAATCAAGATTTTTTCTACTCTTTTCAACAACCAAATAAACCTATGGATCAATTATTCAACCTCTGGGAAAAACGGATCACCTCTAAAAAGTATGATATTAACAACCCCATCACCTGTGAAATTGCAAAAGGGGAAGAAGTAATAGAGGTATCAAAAAATAGTCAAGTATGCATCATATATACGGATCGTCGGATTATATCTAGCAAAAATGTGATATTTGCAATGCCACCCCAGTATATATCTCAAATAATAAAACAAAGTAGTTATAACCCATTTTCAGATAGATTTCTTAGTTATGCAGAACAAACTCAATATCTTCAATATATTTCCTTGACATTCCACTTTTCACGACATTATAAGCTTGAACATCTTTGGGGAGTTGCAAAAGATTCAAAATGGGGAATTGTATTTATTAAATTGGACGATTACATGATAGATACATTTCCTGGTGACATGTTTACGATTGCTGTAACAAAGATAGATGTTCCAGGTTTAAATGGGAAAACTGCTTCAGAATGTTCAGATACAGAAATTCAAGAAGAAGTATGGCAGGAAATGAATTTATTATTTCATTTCCCAGACAAACCTGTTATTAAAATATACAAAGGCAACGATCAAGCCTGGGTCCTCACCAAACACGGATACGGCGAATGTACAGGTAAGGATAATATATCTTGTCCTGATAACATTGGGCCCAATTTCTATGCCGTGTCTTGTCATGTTGGTGAATCTCCATATTCCTTTACCTCGTTTGAATCGGCAGTGTGCAATGCCATCTGGCTTGTAAATAGACTAACTGGTAAAAACACTCCAATCAAAACCCTCTGGACACTCGATCTTGTATTACGGATCATACTCGTTCTCTTGGTCCTCTGCATTTTTATTTGGTTTGTCATCTATAAAAAATGAAATATATACTTAATTTTATAGACAAAAATGAAATATGAGTCTTGAATGGAATTTATCGTTTGTGGAAGATGAGGATCTAATCAAAGTATCTAATAGTCTCAAAAAGAATTATACAGAAATGGCACGTGATTGGATTAAAAATGGTGATGATCTCAACCACCCAATAATTCTAGACGAATATAAAAATTTGCGATGGAAACCTTCTAAATGGTTCGAAACTCTTTATAATCTTGGACACATCGATTTGAATCGGTTGGGACTATCCGTCGATGTAGATACTATGCGACATGTATATAAACATCTTGGCATATCTTTGTCTGGATATAATGAACGCTTTAAAACATCTACAAATTAGTGTATCATGTTCTTTTATCAAAAAGAATTTCGAGTGTACAGCGAGAACATATCATCTTTAGAAATTCTCAAGAGGTTCGTCACTGTTGGCACTTGAAGAAGTATCATCTTCTTCACTATCTGCAGACTCATCCTCATCGGCGAAAAACAACTCATCATCGTCATCTACGACTTCGTCCATGAGGTCACTATCTTCGCCGAGGCATTTTTCGTCTGTACAAAAGACGTTAAAATTCCATGGGAGTTTTGGATGAGCAAGAACGAAATCGCAGGTAAGATCTTCATTTTTAGAGAGCGACGTCCAGTTCCACGGAAGTTGTGGATGTTTTAAAACTTGTTCAATTGGTACATGAAGTGAGACGATTTCCCAATTCCATGGGAGGGTCTGATTAGCCAGAATTTGCTCAAATTGAACATTTTCAGAGAGATACTCCCAATTCCACTTGTAATTTACATGCTTTTGAACAAACGAGAATGGTGTATGATCTGTAGCCGTATACCAATCCCATGGAAATTTGTGATTTTCCATAATAAATTCAATAGGAACCGAAACCGATTCTGTCAATTTCTTCCAATCCCACTTTTCCTTTGGAAAACGTAACACCAAATCGGTAATCTTGGCAGTCCCATTTACGTCCTTGCTAGATGTTACAGTTGTAGACGTTGCCTTTTTTTCATCCAGTGTCTTTTTTTGTGATTTTCCGGTTCCAATTGTTTCGGTATTTTTGGGCATTTTATTTAATGTATAATAAATGATTAATACACTTTTTCAATTTTTTTGTATTCCTCGCCAACTGTCAGATGTAGAAATGGGAATCGAAAATAGCAATTATGTGACAAAAAGTATCGCTCCCCTACAAATAACGATTATAAAGGATGATGAGAAAAAATCTGAAATGTTGTCAAACCCAGATAGCGATGATGATAACAATGGCAAGGATATATCAAATGAGACGATAAATGAACTAAACCGGATAAATGCAGGACGTCCGTTTTTATTTCCTATGGAAAATGGCCTAACTAAAACGATACAAATACAACAAGCAATTAGCAACTATAAAACTAATCCTTCTTGTATCTCGTTTAAAGAAATATTGCAACGTGTACAAGATCTCGGCTTTTTCCCAGGAGGTTTGTCATTCTCCTCTAAAGACATGCTCTTGCTCTTAAAACGTTATGGAGGTTCGTGTTCACCATCCGATAACAATTTGAAATCACCAGAAAACTTATTTCGTTATCATACGTATTTTATGAATGATTGTGATGTGGTTTCGTTGAAATTTGAGATGATGGTAAGAACTGGCAACTTGTCAAATGATTTTTTAACACCAAACAAGCAAGATGAAAATGGACAGACTTTGGTTCATCATGCGGTACGTTGGAATAACATGCCCTATCTTGAGCAACTGTTACGAATCGGTTATAACCCAAATGTACGAGATAAGACAGGTAAAACTGCTATATTTTATACCGTTGGTAAAGCACACAAAAACGGACATGCGGTTTCTTTACTAGTAGAAAATGGTATCGATTTGGATATCAAAGACAACACCGGTAAAACTTGGTTTGAATACGCCATCGTCAAACATAACAAACACAATATCGACCTTGTCAAGACAATACAGTATAATCGCGCCCAGTCCCTCCTTGATAAAAAAATGGTGTAATCGTAAATATATTTTCACAAATATATAAAAATATACAAAAATAAAAATATACAAAAATAAAAATATACAAAAATAAAAATATACAAAAATAAAAATATACAAAAATAAAAATATACAAAAATAAAAATATACAAAAATAAAAATATACAAAAATAAAAA
>Ga0068851_10000031_pt1 | contig 111072 bp, 98 predicted proteins | sample KBSCornC12_FD_66588 | JGI IMG/M metagenome (GOLD analysis project Ga0068851, IMG submission 66588) | Corn rhizosphere microbial communities from Kellogg Biological Station, Michigan, USA - KBS Corn C1-2 | ecosystem: Host-associated > Plants > Roots > Rhizosphere > Soil ...
GTCGCCGGCCTGCCGAAATCCCGCGCGGCGATGCACCTGGACACCGTGTTCAGCTTCTGCGACCGCGACCTGGTGACCGTCTTCCCCGAAGTGGTCAACCAGATCGTGCCGTTCACCCTGCGCCCGGATGAGAGCAAGCCGCACGGCATCGACATCCAACGCGAGAAAACCAACTTCCTCGAAACCGTGGCCGCAGCCCTCAACCTCAAGGCACTGCGCGTGGTCGAGACCGGCGGCAACAGCTTCGCCGCCGAGCGCGAACAGTGGGATGACGGTAACAACGTGGTGGCCGTGGAGCCTGGCGTGGTGATCGGTTACGACCGCAATACCTACACCAACACCCTGCTGCGCAAGGCCGGCGTGGAAGTCATCACCATCAGCGCCGGTGAACTCGGCCGCGGGCGTGGCGGCGGCCACTGCATGACCTGCCCGATCATCCGCGACCCTATCGACTATTAAGGAGATTCCATCATGGCTTTCAATATGCGCAACCGCAGCCTGCTGTCGCTGATGCACCACACCACCCGCGAACTGCACTACCTGCTGGACCTTTCACGCGACCTCAAGCGCGCCAAATACACCGGCACCGAGCGTCCGCACCTGCAGGGCAAGAACATCGCGCTGATCTTCGAAAAAACCTCGACCCGCACCCGCTGCGCGTTCGAAGTCGCGGCCCATGACCAGGGCGCCCACGTCACCTACATCGACCCGGTGTCGTCGCAGATCGGCCACAAGGAAAGCATGAAAGACACCGCCCGCGTGCTCGGCCGCATGTTTGATGCGATCGAGTACCGTGGCTTCGAGCAGGAAATCGTCGAAGAGCTGGCCAAGTTCGCCGGCGTGCCGGTGTTCAACGGCCTCACCGCCGAATTCCACCCGACCCAAATGATCGCCGACACCCTGACCATGCGCGAACACAGCGACAAGCCGCTGCATGACATCAGCTACGCCTACCTCGGTGACGCGCGCTACAACATGGGCAATTCGCTGTTGATGATCGGCGCCAAGCTGGGCATGGACGTGCGCATCGGCGCACCGAAAGCGCTGTGGCCGCACGCGGACTTCATCAAGCAATGCCAGGCGTTTGCCGAAGAAAGCGGCGCACGCATCACCATCACTGAAGACCCGAAGGAAGCAGTGAAAGGCGTGGACTTCATCCACACCGATATCTGGGTCTCCATGGGCGAGCCGGTGGAAGCGTGGGACGAGCGCATCGAGCAACTGCTGCCGTACCAGGTCAACGCCAAGATGATGAAAGCCTCGGGCAACCCACGGGTGAAATTCATGCACTGCCTGCCGGCGTTTCACAACAGCGAAACCAAGGTGGGCAAGGACATCGCCGCGCGGTACCCGAACCTGGCCAATGGCGTGGAGGTGACTGAAGAGGTGTTCGAGTCGCCGGCCAACATCGCGTTCGAGCAGGCGGAAAACCGCATGCATACCATCAAGGCGATTCTGGTGTCGGCACTCGCAGATATCTAAACCTCTAGTTGGCAATGAGGACAAACGTGGGAGCCGGGCTTGCCCGCGATGCAGGCACCTCGGTCTTTCAAGAAGGCTGCAGTGATGCTATCGCAGGCAAGCCAGCTCCCACATTGACCGCGTTCCTTCATCAGAACTTTCAGAAGGACATTTTGTATGCGCATCGTCGTAGCCCTGGGCGGCAACGCCCTCCTGCGCCGTGGTGAACCCATGACCGCGGACAACCAGCGCTCCAATATCCGCATCGCCACCGAACAGATCGCCAAGATCCATGCCGGCAACGAGCTGGTGATCGCCCACGGCAATGGCCCGCAGGTCGGTCTGCTGTCGTTGCAGGCGGCGGCCTACACCCAGGTGTCACCGTACCCGCTGGACGTGCTCGGCGCCGAGACCGAAGGCATGATCGGCTACATCATCGAACAGGAACTGGGCAACCTGCTGGACTTCGAGGTGCCCTTCGCCACCCTGCTCACCCAAGTGGAAGTGGACGCCAAGGACCCTGCCTTCAAGAACCCGACCAAGCCCATCGGCCCGGTGTATTCCAAGGCCGAAGCGGAGAAACTCGCCGCCGAAAAAGGCTGGGCCATTGCGCCGGATGGTGACAAGTACCGTCGCGTTGTTGCCAGCCCACGGCCCAAACGCATTTTTGAAATCCGCCCGATCAAGTGGCTGCTGGAAAAAAGCGCTATCGTGATCTGCGCTGGCGGCGGCGGCATCCCGACGATGTATGGCGAAGACGGCAAGCTGCGCGGGATTGAGGCCGTGATCGACAAAGACCTGTGTTCTTCGCTGCTGGCCTCGCAACTGGACGCCGATTTGCTGGTGATCGCCACCGACGTCAACGCGGCCTTCATCGACTACGGCAAGCCGACCCAGAAAGCCATCGGCCAGGCCCATCCCGACGAAATGGAAAAGCTCGGCTTCGCCGCCGGTTCCATGGGCCCCAAGGTGCAAGCGGCCTGCGAGTTCGCCCGCAAGACTGGCAAAACCGCCGTCATCGGTTCACTCTCGGACATCGAAGCCATCGTCCAGGGCAGCGCCGGCACCCGCATCAGCACGGCAACACCTGGCATCACCTATCTGTGAAGTAGAGGAGAGACGCCTATGGCCACCTTTGAACCCGGTCACTTGCACGTTGAACGTCACGCACTGAATGCCCAGGACTACAGCTACAACCTGTGCATCGACTACGAAGTCAGCCAGGACCCAAAGGAGGGCAAGGGCATGCTGTTCAAGCTGCATGGCTCGGTGCAGGGCAAGGACCTCAAGGAAGAGTTCTTCCTGCCCAAGGACCAGGCGTTCGACTTTGCGCGGCATGCGATGAACATCGCGCAGAAGTATGGGATGCCGAAGGTCGCGGTATTGAACGGCTCGATGCACAAGCAGTACGACCTGATGTTCGAGGATGTGCGGCATCAATTGGATGTGAAGGCCGGGGACCCGATCAAACCCGAACACCTGGAATAAAGGTCACTCAGCTTCAACGGTGGGAGGCGGCTTGCCCCCTCCCACATTTTGATCTCCAATATCTGCAAGGCATACTTGCCGCCTCCAGCTCCCCAGAATCGTTAGCGCCCCATGCGTATCCACGTCAGCTTCATCGACCGCGTCGGCATTACCCAGGAAGTCCTGGCCCTGCTCGGTGGGCGCAATCTCAATCTGGATGCGGTGGAGATGGTGCCGCCCAACGTCTACATCGACGCGCCGACCCTCAGCGCCGATGTGCTCGAAGAACTGCGCGACGCGCTGTTCAGCGTGCACGGCGTGCAGGCGGTGACCGTGGTGGACATCCTCCCCGGCCAACGCCGTCACCTGCAACTCGACGCCCTGCTGGCCGCCATGACCGACCCGGTGCTGGCGCTGGACAGCGCGGGCAAGATCCTGCTCGCGAACCCGGCGCTGATCGCCCTGTATGGCCGCGAACCGGCCGGCGAAAGCATCAGCGAACTGTTCAACGACCCTACGCTGCTGGACACCTTGCTGGAACAGGGCTTTCGCTTGCCGCTGCGCGAGATCAGCGTCAACGGTCAGACCCTGTTGCTGGACGCCACGCCGATCACTGACGCGGGCGCCCTGCTCACCCTCTACCAACCCAACCGCATCGGTGAACAACTGTCGGCGCTGCACCATGATCATGCGGAGGGCTTTGACGCGCTGCTTGGCGAGTCGCCGGTGATCCGCACCCTAAAGGCGCGCGCGCAGCGCGTAGCGGCGTTGGATGCGCCGCTGTTGATCCAGGGTGAGACCGGCACCGGCAAGGAATTGGTGGCGCGTGCCTGTCACGCCATCAGTGCACGTCACAGTGCACCGTTCCTGGCCTTGAACTGCGCGGCGCTGCCGGAAAACCTCGCCGAGAGTGAACTGTTCGGCTATGCGCCCGGCGCCTTTACCGGCGCGCAACGCGGTGGCAAGCCGGGGCTGATGGAACTGGCCAACCAGGGCACGGTGTTCCTCGATGAGATCGGCGAGATGTCGCCGTACTTGCAGGCCAAGCTGCTGCGTTTTCTCAATGACGGCAGCTTCCGGCGTGTCGGTGGCGACCGTGAAGTGAAGGTCAATGTGCGCATCCTCAGCGCCACCCACCGCGACCTGGAGAAGATGGTCAGCGAAGGCACCTTCCGCGAAGACCTGTTCTACCGCCTCAACGTGCTCAACGTCGAAGTACCGCCCCTGCGCGCACGCGGCCAGGACATCCTGTTGCTGGCCCGCTATTTCATGCAGCAGGCCTGTGCGCAGATCCAGCGCCCGGTCTGCCGCCTGGCGCCCGGCACCTACCCGGCGCTGCTGGGCAACCGCTGGCCGGGCAACGTACGCCAGTTGCAGAACGTGATCTTCCGCGCCGCAGCGATCTGCGAAAGTAGCCTGGTGGACATCGGCGACCTCGACATCGCTGGCACCTCGGTGGCGCGCCAGAGCGACGGCGAAATCGACAGCCTGGAACAGGCAGTGGAAGACTTCGAGCGCAACCTGCTGGAAACCCTCTACACCAGCTACCCCTCGACTCGCCAACTGGCCAGCCGCTTGCAGACTTCCCATACGGCGATTGCCCATCGTCTGCGCAAGTACGGCATTCCCACCGGCAAGCCCTGACTGGCTGGGTCGTTAGAGGTCAAATGCGGGAGGGGGCTTGCCCCCTCCCGCAGTGGCAGCATTCCAAACGTCGACCGCATTACAGATTTTGGTCTGAGAACGACATCCGCTGTACTGAAAGCGCTACAGCGTAACGATATCGCTACAACCCTGTTTTTTACGCGCCATGCAAGGCTTTGATCCACATAGGCTTTTTTTCACAGGCCCAACTGTAGCGAAATCGCTACAGCCAACATGCATATCCTCATAACCGATTTTATCAAGCTATTGATTTACAACGGTTTAATCACGTTGGCCGCGATATTGCTAAGCAACTCCCCATTATTCCAATCCCGTCCACCAGACGAATCTGGCCCTGAGGAGTTTCCATGAGCGAGTTGCGTTTCACTGAAGATCACGAATGGCTGCGCGCCGAAGCCGACGGCAGCGTCACCGTGGGTATCACCGCTTTTGCGCAGAACGCGCTGGGTGATGTGGTTTTCGTGCAACTGCCGGAGTTGCAGGCCTACGACAAGGGCGCCGAAGCGTCCACCGTGGAATCGGTCAAGGCCGCAAGCGGCGTGTACATGCCGCTGGACGGGGAAGTCCTCGAAGTGAACGACAAGCTTGACGGCAGCCCGGAACTGGTCAACGAAGACCCGATGGGCGAAGGTTGGTTCTTCCGCTTTAAACCGGCCGATGCCGGGGCAGTCGCTAAACTGTTGGATCAGGACGCGTACGATCGCCTGATCAAAGCCAACGCTGAAGCTTGAGGAGCGCGCCATGACCGTTAATCTCACCACCGCCAACGAATTCATCGCCCGCCATATCGGCCCGCGCCACGAAGACGAGCAGCAGATGCTCGCCAGCCTGGGCTTTGACTCCCTGGAAGCCCTGAGCGCCAGCGTGATCCCGGAAAGCATCAAGGGCACCAGCGTGCTCGGCCTGGAAGACGGCCTCAGCGAAGCCGAGGCCCTGGCCAAGATCAAGGCCATCGCCGGCAAGAACCAACTGTTCAAGACCTACATCGGCCAGGGCTACTACAACTGCCACACGCCGTCGCCGATCCTGCGCAACCTCCTGGAAAACCCGGCCTGGTACACCGCCTACACCCCGTACCAGCCCGAAATCTCCCAAGGCCGCCTGGAAGCGCTGCTGAACTTTCAGACCCTGATCAGCGACCTCACCGGCCTGCCGATCGCCAACGCCTCCCTGCTCGACGAAGCCACCGCCGCCGCCGAAGCCATGACCTTCTGCAAGCGCCTGAGCAAGAACAAGAGCAGCAACGCCTTCTTCGCCTCGATCCACAGCCACCCGCAAACCCTCGACGTGCTGCGCACCCGTGCCGAACCGCTGGGCATCGACGTGGTCGTCGGCGATGAGCGTGAACTGACCGACGTCAGCCCATTCTTCGGCGCCCTGCTGCAATACCCGGCCAGCAACGGCGACGTGTTCGACTACCGCGAACTGACCGAGCGCTTCCACGCCGCCAATGCCCTGGTGGCCGTGGCCGCCGACCTGCTGGCCCTGACCCTGCTGACCCCACCGGGTGAGTTCGGCGCCGACGTGGCCATCGGCAGCGCGCAACGCTTCGGCGTGCCGCTGGGCTTTGGTGGCCCGCACGCGGCGTACTTCTCCACCAAGGATGCGTTCAAGCGCGACATGCCGGGCCGTCTGGTCGGCGTGTCCGTCGACCGTTTCGGCAAGCCGGCCCTGCGCCTGGCCATGCAGACCCGTGAGCAACATATCCGTCGCGAGAAAGCCACGTCGAACATCTGCACCGCCCAGGTGCTGCTGGCCAACATCGCCAGCATGTACGCCGTGTACCACGGCCCTAAGGGCCTGACCCAGATTGCCCGGCGCGTGCACCAACTGACGGCGATCCTGGCCAAGGGCTTGACCGCCCTGGGCCTGACCGTCGAACAAGCCAACTTCTTCGATACCATTACCCTGAACACTGGCGCCAAGACCGCCGCCCTGCACGACACGGCCCGCGCACAAAGCATCAACCTGCGCGTGGTGGACGCCGAGCGCCTGGGTATTTCGGTTGACGAAACCACCACCCAGGCCGATATCGAAGCCCTGTGGTCGATCTTCGCCGACGGCAAGTCACTGCCGGCCTTCAACGCCAGCGTAGACAGCACCCTGCCTGCCGCCCTGCTGCGCCAGTCGCCTGTGCTCAGCCACCCGGTGTTCAACCGCTATCACTCGGAAACCGAGCTGATGCGCTACCTGCGCAAACTGGCCGACAAGGACCTGGCGCTGGACCGCACCATGATCCCGCTGGGCTCGTGCACCATGAAACTCAACGCCGCCAGCGAAATGATCCCGGTGACCTGGGCCGAATTCGGCGCACTGCACCCATTCGCCCCAGCCGAACAAAGCGCCGGCTACCTGCAATTGACGACCGAGCTGGAAGCCATGCTGTGCGCGGCCACCGGCTACGACGCGATCTCGCTGCAACCGAACGCCGGTTCCCAGGGTGAGTACGCCGGCCTCCTGGCCATTCGCGCCTACCACCAGAGCCGTGGCGAGGAACGTCGCGACATCTGCCTGATCCCGTCATCGGCCCACGGCACCAACCCGGCGACCGCCAACATGGCCGGCATGCGCGTGGTCGTCACCGCGTGCGACGCACGTGGCAACGTCGACATCGAAGACCTGCGCGCCAAGGCCATCGAGCACCGCGAGCACCTTGCGGCCTTGATGATCACCTACCCGTCCACCCACGGCGTGTTCGAAGAAGGCATCCGCGAAATCTGCGGCATCATTCACGACAACGGCGGCCAGGTGTACATCGATGGTGCCAACATGAACGCCATGGTCGGCCTGTGCGCCCCGGGCAAGTTCGGCGGCGACGTGTCCCACCTGAACCTGCACAAGACCTTCTGCATCCCCCACGGCGGTGGCGGCCCGGGCGTCGGCCCGATTGGCGTCAAGTCGCACCTCACGCCGTTCCTGCCCGGCCACGCGGCCATGGAACGCAAGGAAGGCGCGGTGTGCGCCGCGCCGTTCGGCAGCGCGAGCATCCTGCCGATCACCTGGATGTACATCAGCATGATGGGCGGCGCAGGCCTCAAGCGCGCTTCGCAATTGGCGATCCTGAATGCCAACTACATTTCCCGTCGCCTGGAAGAGCACTACCCGGTGCTGTACACCGGCAGCAACGGCCTGGTGGCGCACGAATGCATCCTGGATCTGCGCCCGCTGAAGGACAGCAGCGGCATCAGCGTGGATGACGTGGCCAAGCGCCTGATCGACTTCGGCTTCCATGCGCCGACCATGTCGTTCCCAGTGGCCGGCACCTTGATGATCGAGCCGACCGAAAGCGAATCCAAGGAGGAACTGGACCGTTTCTGCAACGCCATGATCGCCATCCGCGAAGAAATCCGCGCAGTGGAGAACGGCACGCTGGACAAGGACGACAACCCGCTGAAAAACGCACCCCACACCGCAGCTGAACTGGTAAGTGAGTGGACCCACCCCTACACCCGCGAACAGGCGGTGTATCCAGTGCCATCGTTGATCGAAGGCAAGTACTGGCCGCCGGTGGGGCGTGTCGACAACGTGTTTGGTGACCGAAATCTGGTGTGTGCGTGCCCGTCGATCGAGAGCTACGCATAACCAAAGGATGCATTGGGTACAAATGTGGGAGGGGGCTTGCCCCCGATTGCGGTGCATCAGCCACAGATAAGCTGACTGACACACTGTCATCGGGGGCAAGCCCCCTCCCACACTAGATCGAGTCAACTTTCAGAAAATAATAAGAAACCGGAGAACAACCATGTCCCTTAGCGTGTTCGACCTGTTCAAGATTGGCATTGGCCCCTCCAGCTCCCACACCGTCGGCCCGATGCGTGCGGCCGCTCGATTCGTCGAGGGTCTCAAGCGTGACAACCTGCTGAGCGCCACCACCTGCGTCAAGGTGGAACTCTATGGGTCGCTGGGCGCCACCGGCAAAGGCCACGGCAGCGACAAAGCCGTACTGCTGGGCCTGGAAGGCGAACACCCGGACACTGTGAATACCGAAAACGTGGCAACACGCCTGGCGCAGATGCGCAAGGACGGCCACCTGAACCTGCTCGGTGAACACCGCATTGCGTTCAACGAGAAAGAACACCTGGCGATGATTCGCAAACCCCTCGCCTACCATCCCAACGGCATGATTTTCCGTGCCTTCGACGCCGCCCATATCCAGATCCGCAGCCGCGAGTACTACTCGGTCGGCGGCGGTTTTGTGGTGGACGAAGACGCCGCCGGTGCCGACCGGATTGTCGAAGACGCCACCCCCCTGACCTTCCCGTTCAAGCACGCCAAGGACCTGCTGAGCCATTGCACCACCTATGGGCTGTCCATCAGCCAGGTGATGCTGACCAATGAAAGCGCCTGGCGCCCGGAAGCGGAAACCCGCGCCGGCCTGCTGAAGATCTGGCAGGTGATGCAGGACTGCGTGGACGCCGGTTGCCGCAACGAAGGGATTCTGCCCGGTGGATTGAAGGTCAAGCGTCGCGCGGCGGCCCTGCATCGCCAGTTGTGCAAGAACCCGGAGTCGGCGTTGCGCGATCCGTTGTCGGTGCTCGATTGGGTCAACCTCTACGCCCTGGCAGTCAACGAAGAAAACGCCAACGGCGGGCGCGTGGTCACGGCGCCCACCAATGGTGCGGCCGGGATTGTGCCGGCGGTGCTGCATTACTACATGCGCTTCATTCCCGGCGCGAATGAGGATGGCGTAGTGCGCTTCCTGCTCACGGCGGCCGCCATCGGCATTCTGTACAAGGAAAACGCCTCGATCTCCGGCGCGGAAGTCGGCTGCCAGGGCGAGGTCGGCGTGGCCTGTTCCATGGCCGCCGGTGCGTTGTGCGAAGTGTTGGGCGGCAGCGTGTCCCAGGTGGAAAACGCCGCCGAAATCGGCATGGAACACAACCTCGGCCTGACCTGCGACCCGATTGGCGGACTGGTGCAGGTGCCCTGCATCGAGCGTAATGCCATGGGCTCGGTCAAGGCGATCAACGCAGTGCGCATGGCCTTGCGCGGCGACGGGCAGCACTTTGTGTCCCTCGATAAAGTGATCCGCACCATGCGCCAGACCGGCGCCGACATGAAAAGCAAATACAAGGAAACCGCCCGTGGCGGTTTGGCGGTCAACATTATCGAGTGCTGACGCCTAACAGCGCGCCAGCACGTTTTTCAGGAGCTGAATATGTCCACCGAAACCCTGTTGAAAACCCCTCTGCACGCCCTGCACCTCGAACTGGGCGCACGCATGGTGCCCTTCGCCGGCTACGACATGCCGGTGCAATACCCACTGGGCGTGATGAAGGAACACCTGCACACCCGTGATCAAGCCGGTTTGTTCGACGTGTCCCACATGGGCCAGATCCGCCTCACCGGCGCCAACGCTGCCAAGGCCCTGGAAACCCTGGTGCCGGTCGACATCATCGACCTGCCGGTGGGCATGCAGCGCTACGCGATGTTCACCAATGAGCAGGGCGGCATTCTCGATGACCTGATGGTGGCGAACCTGGGTAACGACGAACTGTTCCTGGTGGTCAATGCCGCCTGCAAGGATCAGGACCTCGCGCACCTGCGCCAACACATCGGCGACCGGTGCACCATCGAGCCGCTGTTCGAAGAGCGTGCGTTGCTGGCGCTGCAGGGCCCGGCCGCGGTCAAGGTGCTGGCGCGCCTGGCACCGGAAGTCACCAAGATGACCTTCATGCAATTCGCCGCCCTGCGCCTGCTGGGCGTGGACTGCTATGTCAGCCGTTCGGGCTACACCGGTGAAGACGGCTTCGAAATCTCCGTACCTGCCGCCAATGCCGAAAGCCTGGCGCGCAGCCTGCTGGCCGAGACCGAAGTACAGGCCATCGGCCTGGGTGCCCGCGATTCGTTGCGCCTGGAAGCCGGCTTGTGCCTCTACGGCCACGACATGAACACCGACACCACCCCCATCGAGGCCAGCCTGTTGTGGGCTATCTCGAAGGCCCGCCGTGCCGACGGTGCACGTGCCGGTGGCTTCCCTGGCGCCGACCAGATCTTCACCCAGCAGCAAACCGGCGTGAGCCGCAAACGTGTAGGCCTGCTGCCACAGGAGCGCACACCCGTGCGTGAAGGCGCGGAAATTGTCGACGCAGACGGCACCGTGATCGGCAGCGTGTGCAGCGGCGGTTTCGGCCCGACCCTCGGCGGCCCGCTCGCCATGGGTTACCTGGACAGCGCTTTTATTGCACTGGATACCGAAGTCTCCGCGCTGGTGCGTGGGAAAAAGGTGCCACTTCGTGTAAGTAAAATGCCATTTGTGCCACAACGTTACTATCGTGGCTGATTGACTGTTTCTATAAGTAACGAGGTTGCGTTAACGTGCACTAATCTGTAACGCAACCGCCATAAAACAGTGCACTTCCGATAGTCTTTTATAGAGGGATCAACCTATAACAAGTGACCAACTCTATCGAATAAGTCAGTTCCACACTGTTCAACAAAGTGTCATGAGCCCCAGCAAAACCTGGGCTTTTGGCAGGGCTTGTTTTTTCTCTATTAGTTGGCGTAGAGTTTGCCCACTGTGTTTGCATGGGTCGCTTGGAACCTGGACCTGGGCAGTAGCTGAAGAAGTCCGCTACAACCCGTTCGACGTCTCTTACTTTCCTGCAACCCAGCCCAGTACTCTTTCATGCGAAAGGGGCTGTCATTAATTTTTAGCGTCAAGGAAATAAGAAAATGGCTGAACGTCAGAGCGGTACCGTCAAGTGGTTTAACGACGAGAAAGGGTTTGGTTTTATCACTCCAGAAAGCGGTCCGGATCTGTTCGTGCATTTCCGCGCTATTCAGGGCAACGGCTTCAAGAGCCTGAAAGAAGGCCAGAAAGTGACATTCGTTGCTGTGCAAGGCCAGAAAGGCATGCAGGCTGACGAAGTACAAGCAGAAAGCCACTGAGTTCTTCTGCGACAAAAAGCCCCTGATGGTGACATCAGGGGCTTTTTTATGTGCATTTGCTCGTAAAATTGCTTTTTTTCATAAGAGAGCCCTGCCATGTCGAAACCCCTGCTGAGCCCGCAAGGCGAATTCCCCGCCGTTGGCCTGGGCCGTCGCCTGGCAGCGATGTTCTATGATTTCCTGCTATGCACCGCACTGTTGATCGTCACCGCGTTTATCTACAAGCTGATCTGGATCGCGTTTGTTGGTGAAGCCAGGATGCGCACCCTCACCGAATCCGGCGCGCTGGATGGCGACCCGTTGCTGTCGACGATCCTTTTATTTGTGCTGTTCGGCTTCTTCGCCAAGTTCTGGACTCATTCCGGCCAGACCCTGGGCATGCAGGTGTGGGGCGTACGCGTGCAGAACGCTGACGGCTCGCGGATCAGCCTGTGGCAGGCGTTGCTGCGCTTCGTGGTGTCGATTGCGTCGTGGTTGTGCGTAGGGCTGGGGTTTATCTGGTCGCTGTTTGATAAACGCAAACGCAGCTGGCATGACATCTATTCCGACAGCCAGCTGGTTCGTATCCCCAAACAGAAAAAGTAGCGACTCAGGCGTTGCCCGCCAGCTTCAAGCGCGCGGCCTGGGTAAAGTCCAACATGCGCTTGAGCGGACGCACAGCCTGCGGGATTACCGAAGGCTCGACGAATATCTCGTTACTGCCTTCACGCAGGCACTGCAACGTGCGCTCCAGCGTGTTCATTGCCATCCACGGACAATGCGCGCAACTGCGGCACGCCGCACCATTGCCGGCGGTAGGCGCCTCGACGAAGACTTTGTCCGGGCACAGTTGCTGCATCTTGTAGAAGATGCCGCGGTCGGTGGCGACGATAAAGGTTTTATTCGGCAGGCGTTGGGCCGCGGCAATCAGCTGGCTGGTCGAGCCTACGGCATCCGCCAGCTCGATCACCGATGTCGGCGATTCCGGATGCACCAGGATGGCCGCATCCGGGTACAGCGCCTTCATGTCTTCCAACTGCTTGGATTTGAATTCTTCGTGGACGATGCAGGCGCCGTCCCACAGCAGCATATCGGCACCGGTCTGGCGCTGGATGTAAGTGCCCAGGTGTTTGTCCGGCCCCCAGATGATCGTCTCGCCGTTGTCCATCAGGCTTTCGACGATTTCCAGCGCGCAGCTTGACGTCACCACCCAATCCGCCCGGGCTTTGACCGCCGCCGAGGTGTTGGCATACACCACCACGGTGCGTTCGGGATGCTGGTCGCAGAACGCCGAGAACTCATCGACGGGGCAGCCCAGGTCCAGGGAGCAGGTGGCTTCCAGGGTGGGCATGAGGATACGTTTTTCAGGGGTGAGGATCTTGGCGGTCTCGCCCATGAAACGCACACCGGCGACCAACACGGTCTTGGCCGGGTGAGCGGCGCCGAAGCGCGCCATTTCCAGGGAGTCGGAGACACAGCCACCGGTTTCTTCGGCCAAAGCCTGGATCACCGGGTCACAGTAGAAGTGGGCAACCAGCACCGCATCCTGAGCCTTGAGCTCGGCGGCGATGGCAGTGCGCAGGCTCGCCTCTTCATCGGCGCTGAGGGCCTTGGGCTGCTTGGCGTCGAGGTGGGCTTGAACCAGAAGGCGTTCGGAAATTTGCGTCATGTTCGCAAGACCTGCAGGCGCAGTTGCGCGAAAGTCGAGTGTACCACCGGCTCTGGAGCCCTTCGGGCGCCGCCGGACGAAGTGATTGTGTTCATCAAGCACGGGTTAAGGTGAAGCTCGGCAAGGCTACAGAATATCGAATGGTTTCAAAAGCCTAATCTGGTGTTCGCGTGCGCCTGCGTCGGGCAAAAAAACGGGAAGCCCCACATGGGGCTTCCCGTATTTACCGCCGGTTTTTTTATCAAAAACGGTAAGTCACCGAGCCACCAAACCCGTTGGCACTGTTTTCATATTTGGCATCGTAAGTCAGGCCAACCTGGGAAAGGTTCTGCCGCAGCTTGATCGGTTCTTCCTTGAGGTAGGAATACGCCACATCGAAGGTCAGGTTATCGACGGGCGTCCAGCCAGCACCCAAGCTGAAAACAGTGCGGTCCCCCGTAGGAATTCGAACGGAGCGGTCGGTGTTGTTGGTAGGCGTCTGGTCCACCGAGAAACCCGTCCGCAGTACGAGTTCTTTGTTGACCCGATAGGCCGCACCAATGGCATGGGACCAAGTGTCATGCCAATGCTGTTGTTCGGTGATTGAGCCCAGGCCACCGAATTGAGCGGTGAGGTCGGAGACCCCGTCGTTGTTGATGGTGATCTTCTTCAACTGGCTCCAACGGGTGTAGGTGCTGCCGAGGTACAAGGTCCAGTCATCATTGAGTTGGTGGGTTACCGAGAAATCCACCGAAGAGGGCGTAGTCACATCCAGGCTGGCGTCATACTTTTGCGGCCCACCGTCGAAGGCATCGGAAATCAAACCGGACGCATGGGTCTTGCCGCTGAGGTGGTAGACCACCTGCGAGTGATAGGTCACACCGATGCGCGTGCTTTCAAGGGGCTGCACCAGGAGACCGGCATTGAACCCGGTGGCATTGTCGTCGCCTTTGACCTTCACGCTTTCGCCGGCTCCGCCACCCAGCGGCACATTGGAATCCAGCTCGCCACTGATGCGATTGAAGGTCGGGCCAAAGCCCACCGACACTTTGTCGTTGAAGGCATAGCTGACCGTCGGCTGCACGGTGATGACCTGGACCTTGCTCTTGTTGCCAAAGCCATTGCCCTGGAAGCTGTGCTCATAGTCGGTCACCAGGCCGAACGGCGCGTAGATACCCAGGCCGAACGCCCAGTGCTCATCAATGGGCGTGACCAGGTAGCCCATCGGCACGGCAATGCCGGGTACCATGTCGCCCTTATTGGTGCCTGGGTTGTTGGCACCGAACTGCGAGGAACTGGCGTCCCTGATGTTGGATTTGGCATCGAGGTAAGTCGCGCCGAGGCTGACTTCATTCTGTTTCAGACGCGACATGCCGGCGGGGTTGCCGAACACCGTGCTGGCGTCTTCAGCGGAGGAGGAACGACCGGCGTAGCCCGTGCCCATTGAACTGATGCTTTGTTCATTGAGCGCGAAACCACCGGCGAACAACGGGGTTGAGGCAAGGGAAACGGCGAGCGCCAAGGCGCCTTTAAGAGTTTTGTTATTCATTATTAGGACTCGAATTGTGGGGCAGCGATGAGGAAGCTACCAACGTTCGAGCGACCGGTTTATGAAGAGTTTTTCATGCGCAGGATTGTCGGACAATTCTATGCATTTCAAAGACTTTGCCTGTTTTTTCGTTCCCAGTAATGACCTTGAAACCCGATTGTGACCCGTGGGTTTCGGCGATAGCATCAACCTCGCGCAGATGCAAAAAAGCCCCAGGCTTTTCGTTGGCCTGGGGCTGTCGGGTTTTCAGGCAGGCAAAAAAAAACCCGGAAATCCTCACTTGCGTGGGCCTTCCGGATTTTCTAAACCGCCAAAAATGGTGGGTCGTGTGGGATTCGAACCTACGACCAATTGGTTAAAAGCCAACTGCTCTACCAACTGAGCTAACGACCCGCTGTGTGGTGGCGCGTATAATACTGATTTCTAAGGATTATTCAACACCTTATTTGAAATAAATCAGAAATAACGCGTTGGGTCAGTAATTCCGGCGGCTTGGAAGCCTTCTGCACGCAGTCTGCAGCTGTCGCATTTCCCACAAGCACGGCCGTCATCGTCTGCCTGGTAGCAGGAAACAGTCAGCGAATAATCGACGCCAAGTCCTACGCCTGCCTTCACGATGTCAGCCTTGCTCAGGTTTTGCAGCGGCGCCAGGATACGGAAGCCCTGCCCTTCTACGCCGGCCTTTGTCGCCAGGTTGGCCATGCGTTCGAACGACTCGACGAACTCCGGACGACAGTCAGGGTAACCTGAATAATCCACCGCGTTGACGCCGATGAAAATGTCGCGAGCGTGAAGCACCTCTGCCCAGCCAAGCGCCAGGGACAGGAACACCGTGTTACGTGCCGGCACGTAGGTCACCGGGATGCCTTCACCGGGGGTTTCTGGCACATCGATGCTGCTGTCGGTCAGTGCTGAGCCACCGATGCCGTTGAGGTTCAGGCCAATCACCTTGTGTTCGACCACGCCCATGTCGCGGGCGACGCGGGCCGCAGCGTTCAACTCGGCACGGTGACGCTGGCCGTAGTCGAAGCTCATGGTGTAGCAGCTGTAGCCTTGCGCCTGCGCCATGGCAACCACCGTGGCGGAGTCAAGGCCGCCGGACAGCAGGATTACCGCGCGTTTTTGATCCATGGTGTGTTCAGTCATATCAGCGTCCTGGCTCGTCGTTCCAAAGGTATTTATGCAACTGCAATTGCAGGCGCACCGGCAGATTGTCCGCAACCACCCAATCGGCGAGGTCACGTGCATTCAGGTCATGGTGGCTTGGTGAGAACAGCACTTCGCCTGCACGGCGGTCCAGCCCGTATTGAATCAGCTTGGAGTTCGCCCAGTCGTAGTCGTCACGCGAACAGATGACGAACTTGACCTGGTCGTTGGCCGTCAACAGCTCGATGTTCTCGTAGCGGTTGCGATGCGATTCCTTGGAATCGGGGGTCTTGAGGTCGACTACCCGGCTTACGCGGGGGTCAACTGCAGAGATATCCAAGGCGCCACTGGTTTCCAGGGAGACCTCGTAACCGGCGTCACACAGCTGCTTGAGCAATGGGATGGCATTTGGCTGGGCCAGCGGCTCACCGCCGGTCACACAAACGTAGCGCGGCTTGTAGCCGGCAACCTGCTCCAGGATGTCATCGAGGGTGCGCACCGTGCCACCACTGAAGGCGTAGGCGCTGTCGCAGTACTGGCAACGCAAGGGGCAACCGGTCAGGCGCACAAATACTGTGGGCAGGCCGGCCGTTCGCGTTTCACCCTGCAACGAGTAAAAAACTTCGGTAATACGTAATGTGTCTTGCATAGTCGCCACGGGCGTAACAGCTAAACAGGCTGTCCGCCTCCGTCAGGCACTTTGAGGGACCCCGCCAACGCGTAGACCCCAAAAAGCGTGTTTCATGAAAGGGCGTGGATTCTAACGAAAAAACCCGCGCAAGGCGCGGGTTTCTTCTAAACGGGTAAAACATCGCTTACAAGCGCTGCAAGTCCCGTTGGGCCAACTGGGCAGCGGAAGTCCCCGGGTACTGGGCCACCACCTGTTGCAGAATACCTTTGACCTTGTCGGTATGACCCAGGCGGCGTTCTACGTCAGCGAGTTTGTACAGCGAGTCCGGCACCTTGGCGTGCTTGGGGTACAGCTGGCTGACCTTGGCAAATGCCTGGCCCGCGCCCTGTAGATCACCCTTTGCCAGGTTGACTTCACCTAACCAGTACTGGGCGTTGCCCGCGTATTGGCTGTTCGGGTATTTACGCAGGAAAGCGGTAAAGGCCTGGCTGGCCTTGTCGAAATCCTTGGCTTTGATCAGGTCGAAGGCTGCATCGTAATACAGCTTTTCCTTCGCCGGATCACCCGGTTCGCTGCTCGCGGCAGGGGCTTGGCTGGCAGCCGCCCCTGCTGCTGCACCGGCAGCAGCGCTAGGCGCGCCACCGGCAGAAGAATTATCAGGAGTTGCGGCAGGTTGAACGCCGGCTCCAATACGTTGATCAAGATCCTTGTAACGCTCCAGGCCTTCTTGCTTGAGCTGGTTCACCTGGTTTTGCAGTACCTCAATAGCGCCTTGCTGCTGCGCGATTTGATCCTGCATGCGTTGCAGCTGGTTGAACAGTTCGCCCTGTGCCGAGGGAGCGGACGTAGCCGCTCCCCCCGCATAGGCGCCGTTCGTGCCATAACCCGCTGGCGGATAACTGCTCCCGCTATTGTTATAGCCAGAGTTGCTATCTTCCACAGGAACCGCAGCCCACACAGCAAGCGGTGCGAGGCTGAGAGCCAATACAGTCAGAGCACGACGGCACGTTCGCATGACGAATTACTTACGCAGTTCGACGCGACGGTTTTGAGCCCAGGACTGCTCGTCGTGGCCAGTAGCAACTGGACGCTCTTTACCGTAGGAAACCAGTTCCAGTTGGCCTGGAGCAACACCTTGCAGTACCAGGTAGCGCTGAACGGCTTTCGCACGACGCTCGCCCAGTGCCATGTTGTACTCACGAGTACCACGTTCGTCAGTGTTACCTTCCAGAACAACGCGAGCGCCGTTAGCTTTCAGGTCCTTCGCGTGAACGTCCAGAGCGCGCATGGCTTCTGGTTTCAGGTCCGAACTGTCGTATTCGAAGTAGAAAGTGGTGATAGCGCGCAGAGCAGCTTCTTCGCTCAGGGAGCCGTCAACCGCACCAGTGTTAGCGCCGTAACCAGCGTTTGGATCAACAGCTGCGCCTTCACCGGCATTGTCGCCGCCTTTAGACGAGCAACCAACGGCTACGGACAGAGCCAGAGCCAGAGCAGCAAACTTACCAAACTTCAGCATTTCCATCGTGAAACTCCTAATGAACCCCAGTGTGTTAAGCAAATCTTTTTGTAGCGCCGCGTCAGTTCAGGTAAGGGGACCAGGATGGTTCTCTGACTTCGCCTTGTGCGGTAGGAAGCGGGAGCCTTACGCGTCCATTAATGGACACGAGCATCAAGACTCCCCGGCCCTGCTGGCGGGTGGCGTAGATTACCATGGTGCCGTTGGGCGCAACAGTGGCTGACTCATCAAGGTTGGTATCTGTAAGGATTTTTACGGTTCCGCGCTGCAAATCCTGGGCCGCAACCCGGAAATTAGTGAAACCATCCTGACGGTGAATCATCACCAACGTCTTTTCATCAGCCGAAAGCTTAGGGTTGGCGTTGTAGTTACCGATAAAAGTAACGCGCTCTGCACCACCACCATTCACATTCGCCTTATAGACCTGTGGCTTGCCGCCACGGTCAGAGGTGAAGTAGATGGTCGAACCATCCTTGCCCCAGAACGGTTCGGTATTGATACCTGGGCCGCTGGTTGCGCGAGTGATCTGGCGTGAAGCCATGTTCATCACGTAGATGTCCGGGTTGCCGTCTTTAGACAGCACGAACGCCAGGCGCGAACCATCCGGTGACCAAGCCGGCGCACCGTTGAGGCCTTCGAAGTTGGTGATCTGCTCACGACGGCCAGTATCAATGTGCTGGACGAAGATACGCGGACGCTTCTGCTCGAAAGACACGTAGGCAATACGCTTGCCGTCCGGCGCGAAGCGCGGCGACAGGATTGGCTCACGGGATTGCAGCAAGGTCACAGCGCGAGCACCGTCGTAGTCCGAACGCTGCAAGGTGTAACGAGTGTTGTCTACGGAGAAACGCTCAGCCGTTACATACAGCAGACGCGTCGAGAAAGCCCCCTTGATACCGGTGAGTTTTTCGAACGACTGGTCCGAGATGTAGTGGGCCATGTCGCGGATCTGCTCGGCCGTGCCCGAGACGCTGCCGGTCAAGACCTGCTGCTCGGTCGCCACGTTGAACAAGGCGTAGGTGATTTGCAGACGACCACCGGCCGGCGTGATATTGCCGACCATCAGGTACTGCGCGCCCACTGCTTTCCAGTCACGGAAAATGACTTCGCTGGCCTGGGTAGGCTGGCTGATCATGTTGCCTTTTGGAATCGGTGCGTAATAGCCGGAGTTGCGCAGGTCATCACTGACGATCTGGGCCATGTCGTCCGGCAGCACGCTGCCGCCCTGCCAGCCGAACGGTACTACTGCGATCGGAGTGGCCCGATCACTACCGCTGGTAACCAGGATGTTCTTTTCATCCGCCGCCGCTATCCCTGCCATACAGCAAATAACGACAAGCATTCCTCGAAGAAGGTTTCTCACAAGGCTAGATCCTCAGGTGTGAATGTCATCTTGAATGAACGATAGGGAGCGAAGTCGCTTGGTTTCATTCCCTGCATCTCGGTCAACCGGCCAATGTTCTTGACTGCGGCAACCGCCGAACTGTCGAACGAACCGTCACCACTGGACTTGGCCACGCTGACCGAAGTCACCGTACCGTCCGGCAACATGCCGATCTGCAGCACTACTGTCATGCCTTTGCGCGCCGAAGGTGGACGTGTCCAGCCTTCCGCTGCCCGTGCCCGAATCAGATCGTCGAAACTGCCCGCGACTTCATCACCACGTTCATCGGCCAAGGCTTGCTGACGCTGCGGCGTGTCGGAGAGCAAATCGGCCAAGGCCTGGGCCTTCTTCTCTTCGGCGGATTTGCGCGCTGCTTCCTGGGCCTTTTTCTTCTGGGCGTCGGCGGCAGCTTTCTTCTTCGCGTCGTCGGCGACTTTTTTCTTCGCCTCGTCTGCTTCAGCTTTTTTCTTGGCGTCTTCGGCGGCTTTTTTCTTCGCGTCTTCGACTATTTTCTTCTTGGCGTCTTCAGCGGCCTTTTTCTTGGCCTCTTCTTCGGCAGCCTTCTTGGCTTCTTCTTCAGATTTCTTCTTGGCTATATCAGCCAATTGTTTCTCTTCGGCCTTTTTCGCTTCGGCAGCTTTCTCGGCTTTCTTGGCTTCATCAGCCTTTTTCGCCTCGTCAGCCTTCTTGGCTTCGTCAGCCTTTTTCGATTCCTCGGCCTTTTGAGCCGCCTCTTCTTTCTTTTGTTCCGCAGCCGCCTTCACCGCTTCCTGCTCGACCTTCTTCTGTTCCATCTGTTCGACTTCAGTCTGGCGCGCAGCCGACTTCTGGGCCTCACCCGCAATCTTCTGATTGGTCTGGGTGGTGGCCTGACTTTTCGATTTCAGCTGATACAGGGTCGCCTGCACGATCGGCTTGGCTGGCGGCAGGTCCGGGGTCATGGCAAAGCTGACGAACAGCATGCCAAACACCAGGACATGCAGCGCAATCGCCCAGACGCTAGGCCAGAAGTAGCTTTCCGAGGCGGACGGCTCTCGCTGTTGCTGCATCAGGGCGCCTCGGTAATCAAGCCAACGTTACCCACGCCGGCCTTCTGCAGCCCGCCCATGGCGCCCATGACGGAGCCGTAGTCGACCGATTTGTCGCCACGGATGAACACCTGGGTGTGCTTGCCGCCTTCGTTGCCGGAGCGAATGATCTTGGTCACCGCATCGGTCATCGCAGGCAAGGTGAGAGCCTTGTCTTGCTGCTTCTGCGTGTCGACTTCGCTGCCAAGGTTCCAGTAATAGGTCTTGTCAGCCTTGATCGAAATGGTCAGGACTTGAGTGTTGTTGTCTTGCGGCAAGGCTTCACTGGAAACCTTGGGCAAATCAACCTTCACGCCCTGGTTGAGCATCGGCGCGGTCACCATGAAGATAACCAGCAGCACCAGCATCACGTCGATGTAAGGCACTACGTTCATCTCGGCGACCGGCTTGCGCTTTTTGCGAGCTCGAGCGATTAAAGCCATTGGGAATTACCTGCTTATTCTTCGCTGGTGTGCACTTTACGGTGCAGGATCGCCTGGAACTCGTCGGCGAAGGTGTAGTAACGACCGATCAACGTTTCGCTGGTGGCAGCGAAGCGGTTGTAGGCGATTACTGCGGGGATAGCGGCAAACAGGCCGATCGCGGTGGCGATCAGGGCCTCGGCGATACCCGGTGCCACGGTGGCCAGGGTCGCTTGCTGAGCCTGGGCCAGGCCACGGAAGGAGTTCATGATCCCCCACACGGTACCGAACAGACCGATGTACGGGCTCACGGAACCGACGGTGGCGAGGAACGGCAGGCTTTGCTCAAGCTTTTCTTCTTCGCGGGAAATGGCCACGCGCATGGCACGGGCCACACCTTCCATCACCGCTTCCGGGTCAACGCCTGGCTGCTGGCGCAGACGGGAGAATTCCTTGAAGCCGGCGCGGAAGATCTGCTCGACGCCCGAGTCCGGGTCCGGGTTGCTGCCGGCCTGGCGGTACAACTTGGACAGGTCGATACCCGACCAGAAGCGCTCTTCAAAGCTCTCCAGGGCACGTCGACCGGCACGCAGCAGGTTACTGCGCTGAAAAATCATGACCCAAGAGGTAACCGATGCGGCTACCAGGGTCAGCATGACCAGTTGAACCACAACACTGGCATTGCTGACCAGGCTCCACATGGAGGAATGGTCGACGACGGTAGGTTCCACGCTAAATCTCCTGCTTTGATTGTTTACCCGCGCCGCTTACGTCGGCAAAGGCCGCACGTAGAGCTTCGGGAATGGCCCGGGGTTTCAAGCTATTGGTGCGCACACAGGCCACCAGGAACTGCCCCTCACAGAGCAGCGTTGCATCCGTTGCCCGCCTGACCTGCTGCTTGAAACGCAGGCTGACACGGTTCAATTCGATTACTTCAGCGCTGACCAACAATTCGTCGTCCAGCCGCGCCGGCGCGTGATACCGCGCCTCGCTGGAGTGCACGACGAATAACAGGTCCTCCCCTGCCAGCTCGGACTGGGCAAAGCCCAGCTCCCGTAGCCGCTCGGTTCGAGCCCGCTCCATGAACTTGAGGTAATTGACGTAATACACGATGCCGCCGGCATCGGTGTCCTCGTAATAAACGCGACAGCGATGTGCGAACGACTGATCCCCGTTTTGCGCGCGCATACTCTAGTGCTTACTCCTCAGGTTGCCAATCCGGCTGGGCAACTGTTTTTTCATTGTCTGAAACATTTCTAACGACTGAATGACGACGCCAGCCACTAGGACAGCACAAACCTCGGATAAATCGACTGGCTATAGGTTTTTAATCGTCCACTGCATCGAGGAATTCGTCTACTACGGGCATCTCGCCCAATCGTGACGGAATGTTTAACCCAAAGTGCAGATAGGCGTGACGCGTCACCACCCTGCCCCTTGGCGTGCGCATGATGTAGCCCTGCTGGATCAGGTACGGTTCCAGCACATCCTCAATGGTGTGACGCTCTTCACTGATGGCCGCCGCCAGGCTGTCGACGCCCACCGGGCCACCGTCGAACTTCTCGATCATGGTCAGAAGCAGACGTCGATCCTGGTGATCGAAGCCGTGCTCATCCACGTCCAGCAGGTTCAAGGCCAGGTCGGCCACGGCCTTGGTGATGTGCCCCTTGGCCCGCACCTCGGCAAAGTCTCGCACGCGTCGCAGCAGGCGGTTGGCGATCCGCGGCGTGCCGCGGGCCCGACGGGCGATTTCAAACGCGCCTTCCGGGTCCAGCGGCAAGCCGAGAATGCTCGCCGAACGGCTGACAATGGTCGCCAGATCAGCCGTGCTATAGAACTCTAGACGTTGAACAATGCCGAAACGGTCTCGCAGTGGGTTGGTCAGCATCCCTGCGCGGGTTGTAGCGCCGACCAGCGTGAACGGCGGCAGGTCGAGCTTGATCGAGCGGGCAGCCGGGCCTTCGCCGATCATGATGTCGAGCTGGAAGTCTTCCATGGCCGGGTACAACACTTCTTCCACGATCGGGGATAACCGATGGATCTCGTCGATAAACAGCACATCGTGCGGTTCAAGGTTGGTCAGCAACGCCGCCAGGTCACCCGGACGTTCCAGCACCGGGCCGGAGGTGGACTTGATCGATACGCCCATTTCCTGGGCAATGATGTTGGCCAGAGTGGTCTTGCCCAGGCCCGGTGGGCCGAAGATCAGCGTGTGGTCCAGGGACTCACTGCGCCCACGCGCAGCCTGGATGAACAATTCCATCTGCTCGCGCACGGTGGGCTGGCCAATGTATTCGGCCAGGCTCAGGGGGCGGATAGCGCGGTCCTGGACCTCTTCACGGTCGCGCGGGCCGGTGGCTGCAATCAGACGATCAGCTTCAATCACTTAAATCATTCCCTTCAGGGCGCGGCGGATCATGTCTTCACTGCTCAGGTTCTTGTCCTTGATGGCCGATACGGCCTTGCTGGCTTCCTGGGGTTTGTAACCCAGGGAAATCAGCGCGCTGACCGCATCGCTCTCGGCGCTCGCCACCTGGCCGGCCGGCATGTCCGGCTGGTTCGGTACAAGGGCGAACATGCTCGGTACGACCTCCCAGGCCTTGAAGCGGTCCTTGAGTTCCACCAGCAGGCGCTCGGCGGTCTTCTTGCCGACGCCTGGCACCTTGGTCAGCGCCGAGGTGTCCTGGGCCGAAACGGCACGCACCAGCTCATCCACTTCCAGGCTCGACATCAACGCCAGGGCCAGTTTCGGCCCTACGCCATTCAGGCGGATGAGTTCACGGAAGAAGTCACGGTCACGCTTGCCAATGAAACCATAGAGCAATTGCGCATCTTCACGCACCACCAAGTGAGTATGCAGCGTAATCGGCTCACCGACCGACGGGAGGCGATACAAGGTGGTCATGGGCACTTCCAGCTCATACCCCAACCCATTTACATCCAGAATCAGGTGCGGCGGCTGTTTCTCAGCCAGAGTGCCGCGCAAGCGTCCAATCACGGTTCAGATCCTTAAAGCTAGGGTCAGAGCAAGGCCCGACCGGAAATAACGATTGCGCTGATGCTATCAGAGACGCAGGCGCCCGCCACGACTGCGTGCCGTGCCCAGGCCGTGAGGCAGTAAACTTGAGCGAGTGTGCGCATGGCAAATGGCAATAGCCAGGGCGTCCGAGGCGTCGATCTGCGGTTTTGAAGTGAGCTTGAGCATGTGCATGACCATCATCTGCACCTGCTCTTTGTTCGCCGCGCCGGTGCCGACCACGGCCTGTTTGACCTGGGTGGCGGTGTACTCGGCGATTTCCATGCCCTCCTCGGCGCCGGCAACGATGGCGGCGCCACGGGCCTGGCCAAGCTTCAACGCGGAGTCGGCATTCTTTGCCATGAACACCTTTTCGATACCCATGGTCACCGGCCCGTAGGTCTGGATCACCTCACGCACGCCGCGATAAACGATCTGCAGGCGCTCGGCCAACTCGCCCGCGCCGGTGCGGATGCAGCCCGAAGCCACGTACACGCAGCCACGCGGGGTCTGTTGCACCACGCCAAAACCGGTGATGCGCGAACCGGGGTCGATACCTAGGATTAAAGTCATAACGCCTGCGGGTTGGGTAAACACATTTTTTGACACAGAGAAGACCCTATGTGGGAGGGGGCTTGCCCCCGATAGCGGTGAATCAGTCGATTTATACGTAACTGACACACTGTCATCGGGGGCAAGCCCCCTCCCACTTTTTGATCTACATCGTCCTTCAGCCTAGCTGTTCGGCTACAGACTCAGGGATGTCGGCGTTGGAATACACGTTCTGCACATCATCCAGGTCTTCGAGCATATCCAGCATCTTCAGCACTTTCTGCGCACCGTCCAGGTCCAGCTCGGCGCTGGTGGTCGGCAGCATCACGATTTCCGCGTCGGTACCTTTGAAACCGGCCGCTTCCAGGGCATTGCGCACCGCATAGAAGCTGGCGAACGAAGTGAACACGTCGATGGAACCGTCTTCGTTGGTCACCACGTCGTCGGCATCCGCCTCCATCGCCGCTTCCATCAGCGCATCTTCATCGGTGCCCGGCGCGAAGGTAATCTGCCCCTTGCGCTCGAACAGGTAGGCCACCGAACCGTCAGTGCCGAGGTTGCCACCACATTTGCTGAATGCATGACGCACAGCGGCGGCAGTACGGTTGCGGTTGTCGGTCATGCACTCGACCATCACGGCCACGCCACCCGGGCCATAGCCTTCGTAGCTCAGCTCGACCATGTCGTCGGTATCGGCAGCGCCGGCACCGCGGGCCACGGCGCGGTCGATGATGTCGCGACTCATGTTCGCGCCAAGGGCCTTGTCCAGCGCCAAGCGCAGACGCGGGTTGGAGCCTGGATCACCCCCACCCTGGCGGGCCGCAACGGTCAGCTCGCGGATCCATTTAGTGAAAATCTTGCCTTTCTTGGCATCCTGACGCTCTTTGCGGTGCTTGATGTTCGCCCACTTGGAATGGCCAGCCATAACACAACTCCAAAAATTCTCTAGAAACCTTATCAATTCCGCCCCAGGCGGAATGCAACCCTTGTAACGCAAAGGCGCATCCGAAGATGCGCCTTTTTTGACTGCGTAAACCTCAGTGCGCTTTCACGCAGCAGCCTTACTCAGCCTTCGGCGTCTCGCGTAGACGGATGTGCAGCTCGCGCAATGCCTTGGCATCCACCACACCTGGCGCCTGGGTCATGACGTCCGCAGCGCTCTGGGTTTTCGGGAAGGCGATCACTTCACGGATCGACTGGGCGCCGGTCATCAGCATCACCAGGCGGTCCAGGCCGAACGCCAGGCCACCATGGGGCGGCGCACCGTATTTCAGGGCGTCGAGCAGGAAGCCGAACTTCTCTTCCTGTTCCGCTTCGTTGATGCCCAACAGGCGGAACACCGCTTGCTGCATCTCCTTGCGGTGGATACGGATCGAACCGCCACCCAGCTCGGTACCGTTCAATACCATGTCATACGCGCGGGACAGCGCGCCAGCCGGGTTGGCTTCCAGTTCGGCCGGCGAGCATTTCGGCGCGGTGAACGGGTGGTGCAAGGCGCTGAAGCTACCGTCGTCGTTTTCTTCGAACATCGGGAAGTCAACGACCCACATCGGGGCCCATTCGCAGGTCAGCAGGTTCAAGTCGTGACCCAGCTTGATGCGCAGCGCGCCCAGGGCTTCGCTGACGATCTTGGCCTTGTCGGCGCCGAAGAACACGATGTCGCCGTCGACTGCGCCGACGCGATCGAGGATCGCGTTCAGGTTGTCCAGCGGAATGTTCTTCACGATCGGCGATTGCAGGCCGTCAACGCCATTGGCGCGCTCGTTGACCTTGATATACGCCAGGCCCTTGGCACCGTAGATGCCAACGAACTTGGTGTAGTCGTCGATCTGCTTGCGCGGCATGCTCGCGCCGCCAGGCACGCGCAGGGCGGCGATGCGGCATTTAGGGTCGTTGGCCGGGCCGCTGAACACCTTGAAGTCGACTTCTTTGAGTTGGTCGGCCACGTCCACCAGTTCCAGCGGGTTACGCAGGTCTGGCTTGTCGGAACCGTAGCGGCGCATGGCTTCTTCGAAGGTCATGTGCGGGAAGTCGCCGAATTCCAGGCCCAGCACTTCCTTGAACAGGTTGCGGATCATCTGTTCGGTCAGGCCCATGATCTCTTTTTCATCGAGGAAGCTGGTCTCGATGTCGATCTGGGTGAATTCAGGCTGGCGGTCAGCGCGCAGGTCTTCGTCGCGGAAGCACTTGGCGATCTGGTAGTAGCGGTCGAAGCCCGCGACCATCAGCAGTTGCTTGAACAGCTGAGGCGATTGTGGCAGGGCGAAGAACGAACCGGCGTGGGTACGGCTAGGCACCAGGTAGTCGCGCGCGCCTTCCGGGGTGGCCCGGGTCAGGATCGGGGTTTCGACGTCGAGGAAGCCGTTTTCGTCGAGGAAACGACGGATGCTGGTGGTCATGCGCGAACGCAGGCGCAGCTTCTCGGCCATTTCCGGACGACGCAGGTCGAGGAAGCGATAGCGCAGGCGGGTTTCTTCGCCCACGTCAGAGTATTCGTTGAGTGGGAACGGCGGGGTTTCCGACTCGTTCAGTACTTCCAGCTCATAGCCCAGCACTTCGATGCCGCCGGACGCCATGTTCTTGTTCACGGCACCCGCCGGACGCAGGCGAACCTTGCCGGTGATCTTCACGACGTATTCGCTGCGCACGCGGTCGGCGGCGGCGAAGCTTTCGGCGCGATCCGGGTCGAACACCACCTGGGCCAGACCATCACGATCACGGATATCGAGGAAGATCACCCCGCCGTGGTCGCGGCGACGGTGAACCCATCCGCAAAGGGTGATTTCCTGACCTTCCAGGGTCTCGTTCAGTTGGCCGCAATAGTGGCTGCGCATCATGGTAGTGGTTTCACTTCTCGTAATTCGAAATTCGGTGGAGGCCTGCCTCGTCACCGTACATTAAAGCAGGGGACGGATAATGCAGGAGCCTGCGCGTAGAGTTCAACTCAGTCTGCTTTGTCGCCGCCGGCCAGGTTCTTCTTCGAGCCGGTCTTGAAGTCGGTCTCGTACCAGCCGTTGCCGCTCAAGCGGAAGCCCGGCATGGACAACATCTTCTTGAGCTCCGGCGCCTGGCAGGCTGGGCAATCGACCAACGGCGCTGCGCTGATCTTCTGAATGGCTTCCAACTGATGACCGCAGGAAGCACATTGGTAGTCGTACATGGGCATGGCGATGTCTCGGCGATTTCGTTACTGCGCCACGCCTGCCCTACGGGTCCGCAGCATGCGTAGCAAAGCGCGGGATTATATCTGGTAAATCGAGGCAGCGCAGCCGGCATTCTGCCCAGGGCCCTGCCCGCCATGATGGAGGGCCGGCCCCGAAGCCCGGTGGCTATCCTGGTGAGCACGCAGGGTCAAAACGCCCTTTGAGGACATGAACCACGCACACCACCCTGACCAACCCACTGAAGTTCTTCACACCGCCATAACGCAAGTGTACTTCTCGATCGACATAAGACAGCAACGCACTGACTGAACAGGCATTGATCCTGGCGATTTCCGTGAGGATATTCCAATAGATCTGCTCCAGTCGCAGGCAAGTGGAAAACCCATTGAGCCTCACCGACCGGGACAGCGGCTTGGCCAGCCCCATATCGAACCCTTTTGCAAAAGGGTCGATCTTTATCCTATGGAAACCACCGGTTTCCATCACTCCATTACCCACTCCGCGTGACATACACCTGACACTCCATTGCCAAACAACCGCCCATGGGTGATCCCATTGGGCAATCACCCTATAAAACAGCAGGGAGAGGCAAGCAGCCAGAAGACGCGGAGTTGATCGGCGTAGGACAACGCCAGGAAATGCGCGGAAACAAGCGAGCGGCGCCAGGGCGGCGCCACTCAAGGCCAGTGTTTACTGATTTTCAAGCAGGGAACGCAGCATCCACGCGGTTTTCTCATGCACCTGCATACGCTGGGTCAGCAGGTCGGCCGTCGGCTCATCGCTGACCTTGTCGAGCAGCGGGAAGATACCGCGCGCGGTGCGGGTGACCGCTTCCTGGCCAGCCACCAACTGCTTGATCATCTCTTCGGCACTGGGCACGCCCTCTTCTTCCTTGATGGAAGAAAGACGGGCATAGATGGAGTAGGCGCCCGGCGCAGCAAACCCCAGGGCACGGATACGCTCGGCAATGGAGTCCACGGCCAGGGCCAGTTCGTTGTACTGCTCTTCGAACATCAAGTGCAGCGTGCGGAACATGGGGCCCGTGACGTTCCAATGGAAGTTGTGGGTTTTCAGATACAGAACATAGGTATCGGAAAGCAGTCGCGAAAGCCCGTCGACGATGGATTTACGATCTTCTTCACTGATACCGATATCGATTGCCATGTTTATCCCCTTCAATTGACAAGCATTCATTGATCAGGTGCAGGACCACTCTAGCAAGAGTGCCGGTGATGCGCAGCCCGGCGCGGCAATTCGCCCCGGTGCGCCCTGCCGACCGGGGCAGCCCAAGCCTTTGAGGCAGGTAGGAAATTTCTCTGCTGGCCGTTTGAAAAACCTGCACGTGTCTAGGACAAGCGTTTGCTGCAGAAATGCCATCGCCCTTGCAATACCCCGAAATGCTTGATTTGAGTAGGCACAGCCTTTGCTGTTAAATAGACAGCGTGTCGTCGCCGTTACTTTCTGCGGCAGCGACATAGGCTGATACCCCGCGCACGTGCCCAACGCCTCCCATTGTTCAGAAGCGAACCGTGCCAGTCAGCTCTTCCTTGTGATCCGTCTTAACGTGAGTTAATCAAAATGTTGAAAATCGTCCACCTGCTAACGGGCGTTGCAGCTTTGCTGCTGTCCTTTATCCCGAGCCTGCAGCCTGAAAGCCTGCCGTATCTGGAACAACACGACGCTCTGTACCTGGCCATGTTCGGCCTTCTTAACCTGACGCTGGCACCGGTGATCCCTTACTGGAACAAAGGCCCGCGACATCAACTGCAAAACCTGGTCAGCGCGCTGCTGGTACTGACCGTTGTCGTACAAACCCTCACCCTCCTGGCACCCATGCCTGAAGTCGGCGGCCACCCGGCCATCCTGCTCAGCCTGGTGATCGCTGTGGTCGCCATCGTTCTTCACCTGGCCATCAGCTTCTACCGTTCGTCCCCTGCGGCCTCGTCGCAAACCTACGACATGACCAATCGGGATACCGGTACCGTCAAGTGGTTCAACACATCCAAAGGCTTCGGCTTTATTTCCCGTGATTCGGGCGACGATATCTTCGTCCACTTCCGGGCCATTCGCGGCGAAGGCCATCGCGTCCTGGTGGAAGGCCAGCGCGTGGAGTTCTCCGTGATGAATCGCGACAAAGGCCTGCAGGCCGAAGACGTGATCGCTGCACTGCCGCGCCGCTGATACCTGCGTTCGCAGCAAAAAACCGCGATCCAGGCTGGCTGGGTCGCGGTTTTTTTATGCGTGGCTATCAATAGTGAGGCGGCGGCGCTTCTTCTTCGGAGGTTTCGAATTGGCCGCCCATTTCTTCCTGGCGCTTGAGCAGCGCGGTCATCTGCAATTGCAGGCGCTCTACAGCACGCTGCTGCGTGACGAGGATGTCATTGAGGGTCTCGATGGTGTCGTCCTGGAAGGCCAGGCGGCTTTCCAGGTCGGTGACGCGGTCTTGCAGGTCCATGATTCAGCCCTGGTTGAAAATGAAGTCGGCAGGCAACAGCTCGCGCAGACGGGCGCGGATGGCAGCGACTTGCTCATCGGTGTAAGGCTGCGCCGGATGCTTGCCCCATACCGGCGCCGGCCAGGCAGCATCGTCGCGCTTGCGCACGATCACATGCACGTGCAATTGGCTGACCACATTGCCCAGGGCGCCGATGTTCATCTTGTCGGCGGCCAAGCCTTCATTCAGCAACTGGGCCAGGGCAGTCGTCTCTTGCCACAAACGCTGCTGGTCGGCGACATCCAGTTGAAACACTTCGCTGATAGCGTTGATGCGTGGCACCAGGATGAACCACGGGTAGTTTGAGTCATTGGACAGCAGCAGGCGGCACAGCGGGAAGTCCCCGATGACCAGTGTGTCTTGTTGCAGGCGTTGATCTAGGGCGAACACCGCGGGCACTCCGTTCGGCAAGTCAGGTTCAGGCGCCCAGCATACCTTCGAATGCGCACGGCTTCACGGCGAATGCAGGAAAGCGCCGGCGCCAGTGATGAAAAAACATGCACTCTTTCGAGGCGGTCGAATATTTGAGCTACGCTAAACCGGGCCTCACCGGGACGCACCAAAATGACCCACTTGTGCCTCAAAGGGATCCGCCAATTACCCACTCATGAGGGTGAACCGGTAACGTTTTTCCCGCGCACAGGTTTTATGTACCACCGAACAGGGGTAACACAGCCGCGTCAAGCCCAAACCAAACGGTGTAAAAAGCCCGTACTTATGCGGTTTTTACAGGGGCGGAACGGTTTTCACGAAAAAATGACATTCGGTTACCGCTTTGTGCACGCTTGTTGCATTGACACCTGCATCGTCGGCAACGACACCCGATTGGAAGCAGGTGTTTCGCGATAAAGAACAGCAGCGTTTCAATGCGTATCAAGGAAGCGTTCAAACTTTGAAAAGGGTTTGGAAACAGTATTGAAGTTGTCAGTCCGGTTACAACAGGACTGTGGATTTGCGACATGGAGCTAGCAATTTACGACAGCCTCGTAAAGAAGCTGAAAGGATAGATGGGTAAGTATCGTCAATAGAGTCTGCGTGATATAACTTTGCGCCGACACATAAAAGAAAGAGCCGCCCAGATAAAAATACAGGTGGGACGGCAGTACTCTTCCTAAAACCAAAGGAGCAAATCACGATGCGCGTGATGAAGTGGAGCATGATCGCCCTGGCTGTTTCAGCAGGCACCTCGCAGTTCGCAATGGCGTCCGCCCAGGACGATTCCAAGGGCTTTGTTGAAGACAGCACTTTCAGCATCAATACTCGCGCTCTGTACTTCAGCCGCGACTTCCGCAATAACCCGTCGGGTCCAGGCACGAAAAGTCGTGCGGAAGAAACCGGCCTGGGCTTCAACGCCCTGTACGAGTCGGGCTTCACCCAGGGTACTATCGGCGTCGGCGTCGACGTGATCGGCCTGCTGGGCGTCAAACTCGACAGCGGCAAGGGTCGTGCGGGAACCGGCCTGTTCCCAACCGGTTCCGATGGTCGTTCGCAGGACGACTACTCCAAAGGCGGCGGTGCCGTTAAGTTCCGTATTTCCAATACGGTCCTGAAAATCGGTGACCAGTACACCACAGCTCCTGTGTTCGCTTCCGACGACAGCCGCTTGCTGCCAGAACTGCCACAAGGTATCTCGATCACCAGCAACGAGATCAAGGGCCTGAAGCTGGAAGGCGGTCACTTCACTTCCAGCATCGCGCAGAACCAGACCTACCATGACAGCCTGGGCCTGACCAAAACCGACTTTGTCGGTGGCGTCTACTCCTTCACCCCTGAGTTCACCGGTAGCCTGTACTACGCGAAAACCGAAGACTACTTCCGCAAGTACTACAGCAACCTGAACTGGACCCATGCGCTGAGCGACGATCAGTCCTTCGCCTTGGACTTCAACATTTACGACACCAAAAGCGATGGTGCGGGCCTGCAACGTGCCGAGAAAGATGGCACGACCAAGCTCGACAACCGTGCGTTCAGCCTGCAGGGCGCTTACACCATCGGTGCCCACACCTTTACCCTGGCAGCCCAGAAAGTCACCGGCGACGGCGACTACGGCTACGGCGTAGACGGCGGCGGCACGGTATTCCTGGCCAACTCCATCGCCCGTTCCGACTTCAACGCCGAAGGCGAGAAGTCCTATCAGGCTCGCTACGACATCAACATGGCGACCTTTGGCATTCCTGGCCTGAGCTTCATGACTCGTTACGTCACCGGTAGCGGCGCCAATACCGCAACCACATCGAACGGTAAAGAGTGGGAACGCGATATCGAAGCCAAGTACGTGATCCAAAGCGGCCCGGCAAAAAACCTGAGTCTGCGTTTGCGTCAAGCGACTTATCGTTCGGGTGATGGCGTTTACTACGGTTCGCCTTCGATCGACGAACTGCGCCTGATCGCGAACTACCCGCTGAACATCTTGTAATTGATCGTTTGATTACAACGATGACTTAAGGCCTCGGCCTTAAATAAAAAGCCGCTCCTTTTTTAACAAGGGAGCGGCTTTTTTATGGCTGTAATGTTTCAGCACAGAAATAACTAGCAAGCTAACTAACGAGATTAACACTTGCACCTTGAACCTGACCTATCGGCCAAGTTCAAGACGATAACCTCAAATTACTTGGCAGCTGTTTCCTGCATCACACGAATAACCCGCTGCGGAAATGGAATATCAATCCCCGCCGCTTTCAAACGGTCACGCGCCAGTTCATTCAACATGAACATCACATCCCAATAATCCGCCGTCTTGGTCCAGCAACGCAGGGACACGGTGATCGAACTGTCGCCCAAAGTCGAAACCACCGCCACGGCGGCCGGATCGGCCAGTACGCGCGGATCCTTCGCCAGCTCCAGCAGCACTTCACGGGCTTTCTGCAGGTCGGCTTCATAGTCCACACCCACATCAAACACCACCTTGCGGGTCGGCTGGCGGTTGGTGTTGGTGATCAGGCCGTTGGACAGACTGCCGTTAGGGATGATCACGGTCTTGTTGTCGCCGGTGCGCAGCACGGTGTGGAAGATCTGGATGCTGTCGACGGTACCCGAGGTGCCCTGGGCTTCGATCCAGTCACCAATGCGGAACGGGCGGAACAGCAGAATCAGCACGCCGCCGGCAAAGTTCGCCAGGCTGCCTTGCAAGGCCAGGCCGATGGCCAGGGTGGCGGCACCAATCGCGGCTACGAACGAGGTGGTTGCCACGCCGATCATCGAGGCCACGTTGACCACCAGCATGACTTTGAGCGCAATGTTCGCCAGGCTGGTAATGAAGTGTTGCAGGGCCAGGTCGGCATTGCGCATTGCCAGCAAACGTCCCACGCGGTGGGTCAACACGTTGATCAGCCACCAACCGATGGCCAGGGTGACCACCGCCAGCAAAAACCGGCTGCCGTATTCCATGATCATCGGCAGCCACGACTCTGAGGTCTTGATCAGGTGATCCACTTCAGCATTGAAATCCATCTACATTCTCCTGGTTACCGGATGTTCGGCGTATCGAGTGGCCATAAATGCAATTGAGCCCCGGAGGGCTCAATAGTAGGCGCAGGTTGTGGGGCGTGGGACGTCAAAAACGCCCACAGGTTCCCCAATGTGCCATCAGTCGCGGAAGTTATTGAACTGCAGCGGCATGTCGAAGGTCTTGGCGCGCAGGGCCGCGATGGCTTCTTGCAGGTCGTCACGCTTCTTGCCGGTAACGCGTACCTGTTCACCCTGGATCGCGGCCTGGACTTTCAGCTTGGCGTCCTTGATGTGGGCGACGATCTTCTTCGCCAGCTCCTTGTCGATGCCTTCCTTGAGTACGGCTTCCTGCTTCATCAGTTTGCCGGAGGCGTAGGCGTCCTTGACTTCAAGGCACTGCACATCGATCTTGCGCTTGACCAGCGACAGCTTGAGGATCTCGATCATCGCTTCCAGCTGGAAATCGGCTTCAGCGGTCAGGTTGACGGTCAGCTCTTTTTCCTTGAATTCGAAGCTGCCCTTGCCTTTCAAGTCATAGCGGCGATCCAGCTCCTTGACGGCGTTCTCGACGGCGTTGGTGACTTCGTGTTTGTCCAGTTCGGATACCACGTCGAACGAAGGCATGTCATATCTCCAATATAAGGGGCGGGCTCAGTAGAGATGGAGCGCGCCCAAGCTAAAATGCCGGGGCATTATAGCGGTTCTTTCGTCCCGTTCGCTGCGGGCGACCCTACGGAGCAAAAACTGATGTCGACCACCTGGCATATTCTCGGCGCCGGCAGCCTGGGCACCCTTTGGGCCACTCGCCTGGCGCGCGCTGGCGTGCCCGTACGGTTGATCCTGCGCGATGAAGCGCGCTTGGCCAGTTATCAGGCAGCCAAGGGGCTGACCCTGGTGGAACAAGGTGTAGCACACACCTACCCGGTGATCGGCGAAACAGCTGACAGTCCGGGGCCGATTCATCGCCTGCTGGTGGCATGCAAAGCCTACGACGCTCAAGCCGCCGTCGCACAGTTGCAACACCGCCTTGCACTGGACGCCGAACTAATCCTGTTACAGAACGGCCTGGGCAGCCAGGATGCCGTCGCCGCGCAACTGCCCCAGGCCCGCTGCATCTTCGCCTCCAGCACCGAAGGCGCGTTTCGCGACGGCGACTGGCGCGTGGTGTTCGCCGGCCATGGCTACACCTGGCTGGGCGATGCGGGCCACCCTACCCCGCCGCTGTGGCTCGACGACTTGCACGCCGCCGGCATCCCCCACGATTGGAGCACCGACATCCTCACGCGGCTCTGGCGCAAACTGGCGCTCAATTGCGCCATCAACCCGCTGACCGTGCTGTATCAGTGCCGCAATGGCGAGCTACAGGCCCACCAGTGCGAAGTCGCCACCCTGTGCGCCGAACTCGGCGAACTGCTGGAATGCTGCGGCCAGCCCGACGCCGCGCTGGACCTGCAACACGAGGTGGAACGGGTGATCCAGGCCACCGCCGCGAACTACTCCTCCATGTACCAGGACGTGGCCGCCGGCCGCCGCACCGAAATCAGCTACCTATTGGGCTATGCTTGCCAGGCGGCTGCCCGTCACCAACTGAACCTGCCGCACCTTCAACAGTTGCAAGTGCGCCTGGTCGAGCAGTTGCTTGCACGCGGATTGCCCCGCGACTGAACCACGCGCTACCCTGCCCGCCTGTCTATCACCTGGGAAAACCCTGATGCCGCTGCGCCAGCGTCTTGAAAACCTACCGGTCGGGCAGAAACTGCTGGCCGCCCTGCTGGTGCTATTGACCACCGTACTGCTGGTGGCCAACCTGACCTTTATCAGCGCCGCCTACTGGATTTCCCAGGAAAGCATGGCGCCCCAGGCCTTGCAGGCCATCGGCCGCCTGGTGTCCAACCCGGCGCTCGCCGCCGAGGCCCTCGAATCGCCGGCCAAGGCCGACGCATTGCTCAATGAACTGACCAGCTATTCGCCGCTGCGCGCCGCCGCCCTGTATGACGGCGACGGCAACCGTTTAGCGCAGATGCAACACGGTGACCGCCTGCACCTTCCCGATAACTACCGGCATATCGAGGCCTGGCGTGTCACCGAGTTTCGCAGCAACCAAGTCATCACCCTGCCTCGCGCCGGCCAACCGTCCGGGCATTTGCTGCTGGTGGCCAGCAGCGAGCTGCCAGTGGCGTTCTACACCGGCACGCTGACAGCCAGCCTGGGCATCCTGATTTTCAGCGTACTGTTGTGGCTGGTCATCGCCCGCCAGATCAAACGCCTGATCACCCGGCCGATCCACGAGCTGGAAGAACTGTCGCGCCAGGTCACCCGCGAAGAGAACTACGCCCTGCGTGCCGGTCGCGGTAACCGCGATGAAATCGGCAGCCTGGCCGAAGCCTTCAACACCATGCTGTCGCGCATCGAAGCCCGAGAGCAGCAGCTCAAGCGTGCACGGGACGACTCCCAGGCGGCTTACGACCAGGCCCAAGGCTTGGCCGAGGAGACGCGCCACACCAACCGCAAGCTGGAGCTGGAAGTCCAGGTCCGCAGCAAGATCGAGAAAAAGCTCACCGGTTTCCAGAATTACCTGAACAGCATCATCGACTCGATGCCCTCGGCCTTGATCGCTCTGGATGAACAGCTCTACGTCACCCAATGGAACCAGGAAGCCAGCGCCCTCTCCGGCACGCGCCTGGATGAAGCCCTGAATCAGCCGATCTACCTGGCCTTCCAGCCGCTCAAGCCTTACTTGCCGCAGATCAGGGCGGCGGTCGAGCAACACACCGTGGAGCGCATCGAACGCGTCACCTGGTTCAAGGACGACGAAGCCAAGCACTATGCCCTCACGTTTTACCCGCTGATGGGCGGTGCCGGACGTGGCGTGGTGATCCGCATCGATGACATCACCCAGCGCCTGTCCCTGGAAGAAATGATGGTGCAGTCAGAGAAAATGCTTTCCGTCGGCGGCCTGGCCGCCGGCATGGCCCACGAGATCAACAACCCGCTGGGCGCGATCCTGCATAACGTGCAGAACATCCGCCGCCGCTTGTCCCCCGACTTGCCGAAGAACCTGGAACACGCGGAACAGGTGGGTATCGAGCTGGAGACCGTCAACCGCTACCTGCAAAGCCGCGAAGTGCCGCAGTTGCTCGACGGCATCCAGCAGGCCGGGGCGCGGGCGGCGAAGATCGTCACCCATATGCTTAGTTTCAGTCGCCGCAGCAACCGGCAGATGGCGCCTTGCGACTTGCCAGCATTGATCGACCAGGCGGTGGAGATCGCCGGTAACGATTTCGACCTGGCCATCGGCTTTGACTTCAAGGGCCAGGCGATCATCCGCCAGTTCGATCCCCAATTGGGTCCGGTGCCCGGCACCGCCAACGAACTCGAACAGGTCCTGCTCAACCTGCTGAAAAACGCAGCCCAGGCCATCCACCTGCGTGAAGACGACAGCGAACCGGGGCGCATCATCCTGCGCACCCGCCTCAACCCGCCGTGGGCGGAGATCCAGGTGGAAGACAATGGCATCGGCATGAGCGAAAACGTGCGCAAACGCACCTTCGAGCCGTTCTTCACCACCAAGGAAATCGGCCAGGGCACAGGGCTTGGACTGTCGGTGTCGTATTTCATCATCACCAACAACCACAAAGGTCAGATGGAAGTGCACTCCACCCTCGGTCAGGGCACCTGCTTTACCTTGCGCTTACCCCTGGCCGGCAGCCAGCTGCCGCCTTACGAACTCACCCAACTGGAGCAATGAACATGGGCTTTCGCCTGTCGAAAATCTACACCCGCACCGGCGACAAGGGCGAAACCGGCCTGGGCGACGGCCGCCGCGTGCCCAAGGATCACCCACGGGTGGAGGCCATTGGCGAGGTTGATACGTTGAACAGCCAGTTGGGCTTGTTACTGGCCAGCCTGGAAGAACAGAGTGGCAAACATCCGGAACTGAAGGATGTGATCGAGGTGCTTACGCCTTGCCAGCATCGCTTGTTCGACTTGGGGGGCGAGTTGGCGATGCCGGTGTACAAGGCGTTGAATGCGGCGGAAGTGGACCGGCTGGAAGCGGCGATTGACCGCTGGAATGAAGAAGTGGGACCGCTGGAGAACTTCATCCTGCCCGGAGGCTCGGCGTTGATCGCCCAGGCCCATATGTGCCGCAGCCTGGCGCGCAGTGCGGAGCGGCGGTGTCAGCAGTTGAATGCGATCGAGCCGTTGGAAGGGGTGGGGTTGGCGTATATCAATCGGTTGTCGGATTTGCTGTTTGTGGCGGCGCGGGTGATTGCAAGGCGCCAGGGCGTGGCCGAGGTTTTATGGCAGGCTGCCGCTAAACCCCACTGATTATCCAGCGCCTGATCTGACGCCTTCGCAAGCAAGCCCGCTCCCACATTTGACCGCATTCCAACGGTAGAACTCGGTCGAATGTGGGAGGGGGCTTGCCTCCCCGATAAGGCCGGTCAGAACAGCCTCAAATCTCAGGCCAGAACGCGCGAATCCCTGCGACACCTTGGGCCCCGGCCTCCCAAGCCTTCTCCCGCTCGGCGGGTCCAACCCCGCCCAACAGAAACACCGGTTTGCTGAACCCACGGATCAGCTCTGCGGCCTGCTCCCAACCCAACGGCTGCGCATCAGGATGGGTCTGGGTCGGTTGCACCGGCGACAGCGTGACAAAATCCACGTCCATCATTTCTGCCAGAGCCAATTCCTCAGCGTTATGGCAGGAAGCAGCCAGCCAGCGATCCTTCGGCAACGGGCGCCCCTTGCTGGCGTATTTGCGCAATTGCGCCGAGGTCATGTGCCAACCGGCCGCAGGAAAATCCCCCAGCCATTCAAACGGCCCCTTGAGCATCAACTGGGCCTTGCCCGCACACAGGCCCACCGCATCCACCGCAAGGTCGCGGTATTTGGGGTCGTAGCCGTTGGGCGCGCGCAGTTGCACCAGCTTGATGCCGCCAGCAATGGCTTTCTGAATACCCCGCAGTAACGTCGGGGTTTCCAGTTCGCCCGGGGTGATCAGGTACTCGGCAGGTAAACGCGCAGCCGCAACGATCGGTGCATTGGCCGCCGGGAACTCGTAGTTGAGCAGATCCCGGGGCGCCACCCACTCCAGCGGTTGCCCTTCGGCGCCATGGGGCTCACCGGTAAAAGCCGAGACTTCCCAGACATCCAGTAACACCTGCTTGTCCGGGTAGTCATGCTGCACCTTGATCAGCGGTCGCGCCGTGGTGACCTGGATGCCCAGCTCTTCCTGCAATTCGCGGGACAGTGCGCCGGCTACCGATTCATTGGCTTCCACCTTGCCGCCGGGAAACTCCCAGAGGCCGCCCTGATGCTGGGTATCGGCGCGGCGCGCCAGCAGGATTTTGCCGTCGACACCGCGGATCACCGCTGCTGCTACATGCACTCGTTTCACCGCGCTTATCCTCTTAGGTACGGTATTCCGCGTTGATCTTCACGTACTCGTGGGACAGGTCGGTGGTCCAGATGGTTTCGCTGCATTCGCCGCGACCCAACTCGATGCGGATGGTGATTTCTTCCTGCTGCATCACCGCCGAACCCTGGGCTTCGGTGTAGGTTTCAGCACGGGCGCCACGGCTGGCAATGCACACATCGCCCAGGAACACATCGATCTTGCTCACGTCCAGGTCCGGCACACCGGCGCGGCCGACGGCCGCCAGGATACGGCCCCAGTTCGGGTCAGAGGCGAACAGCGCGGTCTTGATCAGTGGCGAGTGAGCCACGGTGTAACCCACGTCCAGGCATTCCTGGTGGTTAGCGCCGCCGTTGACTTCAACCGTCACGAACTTGGTCGCGCCCTCGCCGTCCCGCACGATGGCCTGCGCCACGTCCATGCACACTTCAAACACCGCCTGCTTCAACGCGGCGAACAGCGGGCCGCTGGCCTCGGTGATCTCCGGCAGGTTGGCCTGGCCGGTGGCGATCAGCATGCAGCAGTCGTTGGTCGAAGTGTCGCCATCGATGGTGATGCGGTTGAACGACTTGTTGGCGCCGTCCAGGATCAGGCTGTGCAGCACGTCGCGGGAGACTTTGGCGTCGGTGGCGATGTAGCCGAGCATGGTGGCCATGTTTGGACGGATCATGCCCGCGCCCTTGCTGATGCCGGTCACGGTGACGGTCACGCCGTCGTGCACGAACTGGCGGCTGGCGCCTTTTGGCAGGGTGTCGGTGGTCATGATGCCGGTGGCGGCGGCTGCCCAGTTATCCACAGACAGGTCGTCCAATGCGGCTTGCAGCGCGCCTTCGATTTTTTCGACGGGCAATGGCTCACCGATCACGCCGGTGGAATACGGCAGCACTTGGCTGGCGTCCACGCCGGTCAGTTGGGCCAGCTTGGCGCAGGTACGCGCCGCCGCTACCAGACCTGGCTCGCCGGTGCCAGCGTTGGCATTACCGGTGTTGGTCAGCAGGTAGCGGATGGTACCGGCCACGCGTTGCTTGGCCAGGATCACCGGCGCGGCGCAGAACGCGTTGAGGGTGAACACACCAGCAACGGTCGAGCCTTCGGCGCAACGCATCACGACCACATCCTTGCGCCCCGGGCGCTTGATGCCGGCCGAAGCGATACCGAGTTCAAAACCGGCAACCGGGTGCAACGTGGGCAAAGGACCAAGACCAACAGCCATGAATGCGCTCCTTAAAAATGGGTGATGTCTGTGCCGTCGTGAGCGACGGTGAAATTAATGGCAAAACGCCGCGACGGCAGGAGCCGGTCGCGGCGCAGGGTGTTGCAGCGTCAGGCGGAAATCTTATTCGATCTGGCCGTGGCAGTGTTTGAACTTCTTGCCCGAGCCGCACCAGCACAGCTCGTTGCGACCCAGCTTCTGTTCGTTGCGCACCGGGCTTTGAGCCAGGGCCACATCGATCTCTTCGCCCAATACCTCAGGGGCTTCCAGGCCCGGTGCTTCGTCGTGCTGGAACTGCATGCGCGCAGCCAGTGCCTCGGCTTCCTGACGCAGGCGGGCTTCTTCCTCGATCGGGTCTTCGCGACGCACCTGAACGTGGGAGAGCACACGGATGGAATCGCGCTTGATCGAATCCAGCAGTTCGGAGAACAGCGTGTACGACTCGCGCTTGTACTCCTGCTTCGGGTTCTTCTGGGCGTAACCGCGCAGGTGAATGCCGTGACGCAGGTGGTCCATGGTCGACAGGTGGTCTTTCCACAGGTCGTCCAGCACGCGCAGAACGATTTGCTTCTCGAAGGTGCGCAGTGCTTCGGCACTCGCCTGCTCTTCTTTCTCGTTGTACGCGGCCAGCAATTCGGCCATCAGTTTTTCGCGCAGGGTTTCTTCGTAAAGATGGTCGTCTTCGTCCAACCACTGCTGGACCGGCAAGTCGACACCGAAGTCGCTCTTCAACGCTGCTTCCAGGCCGGCAACATCCCACTGCTCAGGCAGGGATTGTGGCGGGATGTGTGCGCTGACGGTGGCGTTGAGCACGTCCTGGCGGAAATCGGCGATGGTCTCGCCAATGTTGTCGGCGGCCAGCAACGTGTTACGCATGTGATAGATCACTTTACGCTGTTCGTTGTTGACGTCATCGAACTCGAGCAGCTGCTTACGAATATCGAAGTTGCGGCCTTCAACCTTGCGCTGCGCCTTCTCGATGGCGTTGGTCACCATGCGGTGCTCGATCGCTTCACCGGACTGCATGCCCAGGGCCTTCATGAAGTTTTTCACGCGGTCCGAGGCGAAGATGCGCATCAGGCTGTCTTCCAGGGACAGGTAGAAGCGGCTGGAACCGGCGTCACCCTGGCGACCGGCACGGCCACGCAGTTGGTTGTCGATACGGCGCGATTCGTGACGCTCGGAAGCGATCACCTGCAGGCCGCCGGATTCCAGCACGGCCTGGTGGCGCTTCTGCCAGTCGGCCTTGATCTGGGCGATCTGCTCGGGGCTCGGGTTGTCCAGGGCCGCGACTTCCACTTCCCAGTTGCCGCCCAACAGGATGTCGGTACCACGACCCGCCATGTTGGTGGCGATGGTCAGTGCGCCCGGACGACCGGCCTGGGCGATGATCTCGGCTTCTTTTTCGTGGAACTTGGCGTTGAGGACCTTGTGCTCGATGCCTTCCTTGTTGAGCAGGTTGGACACATGCTCGGAAGTCTCGATGGTGGCGGTACCCACCAGGATCGGACGGCCCTTGGCCATGCCGTCCTTGATGTCGTTGATGATCGCCGCGTACTTCTCTTCGGCGGTCAGAAACACCAGGTCGTTGTAGTCCTTACGCGCCAGTGGCTTGTTCGGCGGGATAACCACCACCGACAGACCGTAGATCTGGTGGAATTCGAACGCTTCGGTGTCGGCCGTACCGGTCATGCCGGACAGTTTGTTGTAAAGACGGAAGTAGTTCTGGAAGGTGGTGGACGCCAACGTCTGGCTTTCAGCCTGGATGTTGAGGTGTTCCTTCGCTTCGATGGCCTGGTGCAGGCCTTCGGACAGACGGCGACCCGGCATGGTACGGCCGGTGTGCTCGTCGACCAGCACGACCTGGCCGTCCTGCACGATGTACTCGACGTTGCGATGGAACAGCTTGTGGGCACGCAGGCCGGCATACACATGGGTCAACAGGCCCAGGTTGTGCGCCGAGTACAGGCTTTCACCCTCGGCCAGCTCGCCGATCTGGGTCAGCATTTCTTCGACGAACTGGTGACCGGCTTCGTTGAGTTCGACCTGGCGGGTCTTCTCGTCGATGGTGAAGTGACCTTCTTTGGTCACCACGCCTTCCACTTCCTCGATGTGCTGCTCCAGGCGCGGGATCAACTTGTTGATCTCGGTATACAGGCGCGAGCTGTCTTCGGCCTGGCCGGAGATGATCAGCGGGGTACGGGCTTCGTCGATGAGGATGGAGTCGACTTCGTCGATCACGGCAAAGTTGAGTTCGCGCTGGAATTTTTCTTCCATGCTGAACGCCATGTTGTCGCGCAGGTAGTCGAAACCGAATTCGTTGTTGGTGCCGTAGGTGATGTCGGCGGCATAGGCAGCGCGCTTCTCTTCCGGCGGCTGGAACGGCGTTACCACGCCGACGGTCAGGCCGAGGAATTCATAGAGCGGGCGCATCCAGTTGGCGTCGCGGCGAGCCAGGTAGTCGTTCACCGTCACCACGTGCACGCCCTTGCCGGACAGTGCGTTGAGGTAAACGCCCAGGGTCGCCACCAGGGTCTTGCCTTCACCGGTGCGCATTTCGGCAATCATGCCTTCATGCAAGGTCATGCCGCCGATCAACTGGACGTCGAAGTGGCGCATGCCCATGACACGCTTACCGGCTTCACGGGCGACCGCAAAGGCTTCGGGAAGCAGTTTGTCGAGGGTTTCACCTTTGGCTATGCGGGCCTTGAACTCTTGGGTCTTGGCGCGCAATTGCTCGTCCGAAAGGGCAACCATCTGCTCTTCGAGGGCATTGACCAGCTGCACCGTCTTGAGCATGCGTTTGACTTCGCGCTCATTCTTGCTTCCAAAAAGTTTCTTTAACAAAGGCGCAAACATATCGGCAGGTTCTTCCACACATAGGGATGGAGGGCGCACCGTGAGTGGCCCGAGCAGCCCTCACGGCCGCATGCGAACGCGCATTCTACCCGGAATCGTGGGTGAGGAAAGTGGCGTTGTTCCCCGATGCTGGCATGGGGCGGTGAGAGGGCTTGTTTAAAATAAGGGCTTTTACCGGAACTTCAACCCATGGAGCGCAGAAGTTACCGATTGATTTCACGAACAAAACCCATGGATGCAGCGCCTGGGGCGTACGGGGGCTTTCTGCTAAGATGGCAGCTCTGTTACTTAAGGTGTCCAATAATGGCATTTCGCCCCTCACCAGCCCGCGCGCCTGCGGTGTTGCTTCGTGATGCCAAGCCGCTGAAAGCCATCTTCGGCCATGCGCAACGCCTGGGCCGCCTGCAACGCCTGCTTGAAAGCCAGCTGCAACCGGCCGCGCGCGAACACTGCCGCGTAGCGTCCTGGCGCGAAGGCAACCTGCTGCTAATTGTCACAGATGGCCATTGGGCGACACGTCTGCGTTATCAGCAAAAACGCCTGCAACGTCAATTGATGGCCTTTGATGAATTCGCCGGTCTGACGCGCATCCAGTTCAAGGTACAACCGCCCACCACCCTGCCTGCCGTGGTGGAGCATACTCACGACCTGTCGACGAATGCCGCCGAAACCATTCAGGCAACAGCCGACGGGATCAGTAACCCCGCCTTGCGCGCTGCACTTGAGCGGCTGGCAGCCCACGCCAGGCCCAAACCCTGAATCTCTATTTGCGCTTGCTGCCGCCTAGCAACGATCCCAACAAACCACGCACCAGTTGCCGTCCCATCTGATTGGCGGCCTGCTGCATCGCCGATTTCAGCGCCTTGCCTGCCGTGGTGCCCAGAAATGCACCGGCCCTGTCGGTGAAACTCGGCTCGTCGTTGGTCGGCCTGGTTTCTTCGGTCGGGCCAAGCGCCTTGCGTGACATCAGCACTTCGTAAGCGGACTCCCGGTCGATCGGCTTGTCATAACGCCCCTGCAGCGGCGAGCTGGCTACCAACGCGGCGCGTTCGGCTTCGCTGAGCGGCCCTATCCGTGATTGCGGCGGTGCCACCAAAACGCGCTGGACGACTTCCGGCGTGCCTTTTTCCTGCAAGGTGCCCACCAAGGCCTCACCTGTGCCCAGTTCCGTCAATACCGACAAGGCATCAAATGCAGGGTTTGGCCGAAACCCATCCGCTACGGCGCGCAGGGATTTCTGTTCCTTGGTGGTGAACGCCCGCAAGCCATGCTGGATGCGCAGGCCGAGTTGGGCCAACACGCTGTCCGGCAGGTCGCCTGGCGATTGAGTGACGAAATACACACCGACGCCTTTGGAGCGAATCAGCCGCACCACCTGTTCCAGGCGCTCCTGCAAGGCCTTGGGCGTATCGGTGAACAACAAATGAGCTTCATCAAAAAACAGTGCAAGCAGCGGCTTGTCTGCATCGCCACGCTCGGGCAGTTGCTCGAATAGCTCCGCCAACAGCCACAGCAGGAACGTCGCATACACCTTCGGCGCCTCGTGCACCAGGCGGCTGGCGTCCAGCAGATGGATGCGCCCGCGCCCATCGCTGGTGGGTTGCAGGATGTCTTCCAACTGCAGGGCCGGTTCGCCAAACAAGGCTTCAGCGCCCTGTTGCTCCAGCACCGCCAGGCGCCGCAAGAGGGCCTGGCTGGATCCGGTGGTCATCAGCGCCGCGTCTTCACCCAGTAATTCCGGGTGATAGCGCAAGTGATTAAGCAGTGCCTTGAGGTCCTTGAGGTCCAGCAACAGCAAGCCTTCACGATCCGCCACCTTGAACGCTGCGTAAAGCGCCGACTGTTGGCTGTCAGTGAGCTCCAGGAGACTACCGAGCAACAACGGGCCCATCTCGCTGATGGTGGTGCGCAATGGATGACCGGACTGCCCGTGGATATCCCACAGCGTGACCGGATAAGCCTTGGCCGTGTAGTTCAGGAAAGGCATGCCGGCGATGCGCTCGGCGACCTTGCCTTGCGGGTTCGCTGCGGCGCCCAGGCCGCAAAGGTCCCCTTTGATGTCCGCGGCAAACACCGCCACGCCGGCGTCACTGAAGGCTTCCGCCAGGCGTTGCAATGTAACGGTCTTGCCCGTGCCGGTGGCACCGGCGATCAACCCGTGGCGATTGGCCAACCGCATGGCCTGGGCGATGGGCTGGCCGGAAAGATCGGCACCGATAAGCAGTTGCGAGGAGTCAGGCATTTCGTCACCCATGGTTAATCTTTAGTGTCGCCAGGTCGATACAGGCAGATGTGAGACCCACAAAGTCTAAAAATAGGTCAGATAGTTCCTACTTGGACCACCAGAGCTACTACAAGAAGTATCACACCTTTTTTGACGCTGTCATTTTGCGCATCCCACAAGGACGCGCCTTGGATATTAAGACCTTAGCGGACCCTACAAGCCATGAATAAAAATCTGCGCTTCAGCCACAAAATCCTGCTTGCAGCCTCCCTTATCGTCATCGCGGCTTTCGCGCTGTTTACCCTCTACAACGACTACCTGCAACGCAACGCCATTCGCGACGACCTCAACAACTACCTGCATGAAATGGGCGACGTCACCGCCAGCAACATTCAAACCTGGCTGAGCGGGCGTATTGCGCTGGTGGAAAACGCCGCACAAAACATCGCCATCAACCCCGAGCCGTCTGCGGTTGCCGGCCTGTTGGAACAGAAAACCCTGACGTCCTCATTTATGGCGACCTACGTCGGCGACAGTCAGGGCGCCTTTACCATCCGCCCCGACACCAAGATGCCGGATGGTTTCGACCCGCGTGTGCGGCCCTGGTACAAGGGCGCCCAAAGCAGCAACGGCTCAACCCTGACCGAACCCTATATCGATGCGGCCACCGGCAAATTGATCATCTCCGTGGCTACCCCCAGCACTCGAGGCGCTCAGAGCATCGGCGTAGTGGGTGGCGACCTGAGCCTGCAAACCCTGGTGGATAACATTGGCGCGCTGGACTTCGGCGGCATGGGCTACGCGTTTCTGGTCAGCGCCGATGGCAAGGTACTGGTACACCCGGACAAAAACCTGGTGATGAAAACCCTGGCTGACGTTTATCCAAAAAATACACCGAAGATCAGCCCTGACTTCAGCGAAGTCGAGGCCAACGGCAAGGACAACATCGTGACCTTTACACCGATCAAGGGCCTGCCCTCGGTGAACTGGTACGTCGGTATTTCAGTAGATAAAGACAAATCCTTCGCCATGCTCAGCGAATTCCGCACTTCGGCGGTAATAGCCACGGTTATCGCCGTGGTGATCATCATTGCCCTGCTCGGCATGCTTATCCGCGTATTGATGCAACCGCTGCATGTGATGACCCGCGCCATGCAGGATATTGCCGATGGCGAAGGCGATCTGACCCGTCGCCTGACCATCCAGAATCATGATGAGTTCGGCACACTGGGTAACGCGTTCAACCGCTTCGTGGAGCGTATTCATACGTCGATCCGCGAGGTGTCCTCAGCCACCGAACTTGTGAATGAGGTAGCACTGCGGGTGGTCAGCGCGTCCAACTCGTCGATGGTCAACTCCGACGAGCAGGCCAACCGTACCAACAGTGTCGCCGCCGCCATCAATGAATTGGGCGCAGCCGCCCAGGAAATTGCGCGCAATGCCGCGCAAGCGTCCCATCAGGCCAGCGATGCGCGGCATCTGGCTGAGGACGGCCAGCAAGTGGTCGAGCGCAATATCAAGGCGATGAATCAGCTGTCAGCGATGATCAGCGCTTCCAGCAGCAATATCGAAGCGCTTAACAGCAAGACGGTGAATATTGGCCAGATTCTCGAAGTCATTACCAGTATTTCCCAGCAAACCAACCTGCTGGCGTTAAACGCTGCCATTGAAGCGGCACGTGCCGGGGAAGCGGGCCGTGGGTTTGCGGTGGTTGCCGATGAAGTGCGCAACCTGGCGCATCGCACGCAGGAATCTGCGCAGCAAGTGCAGAAGATGATCGAGGAACTGCAAGTCGGCGCCCGGGATTCGGTCAGTACCATGAGTGATAGTCAGCGCCATAGCCTCGACAGCGTGGACATCGCCAACCTGGCAGGCGAACGCCTGAACAGCGTGACCCAGCGCATCGGCGAGATCGACGGCATGAACCAGTCGGTCGCCACCGCGACTGAGGAACAGACTTCAGTGGTGGAGTCGATCAACATGGACATTACCGAGATCAACACCCTCAACCAGGAAGGGGTGGAAAACTTGCAATCCACGCTGCGAGCATGTGCCGACCTTGAGCAACAAGCGGCACGGTTGAAGCAATTGGTCGGTAGTTTCCGGATTTGATCAGCAGTCCTCAGGCTCGGACCTGGCCTGCTCTTGCTCCCACAACTCGGCGGCACCGGGAAATTCGGTGCCGTCCTCGCTGTCCAGGTCATCCGGGTCATATCGACTCAAACACCCCTCCCCCAACGTAGCGGGGGCTTTTGACGTGGCTTTGTCCAACGGATCACTCATCGCTCAATCCTCAAAGGCGCGCAAACAAAAAGGGCCTGGAACGATTTAACGCCCAGGCCCTTCATTCTTCAATCACAACAGGTCGGTCAGAACACCACTGTCTTGTTGCCGTGCACCAGCACGCGGTCTTCCAGGTGGTAGCGCAGGCCTCGGGCCAGGACCATCTTCTCGACGTCACGACCGAAACGCACCATGTCTTCAATGCTGTCGCTGTGGCTGACACGCACCACGTCCTGCTCGATGATCGGACCGGCGTCCAGCTCCTCGGTGACGTAGTGGCAAGTCGCGCCGATCAACTTCACGCCCCGCAGGGAAGCCTGGTGGTACGGCTTGGCCCCTACGAACGACGGCAGGAAGCTGTGGTGAATGTTGATCACCTTGCCGGCGTATTCGCGGCACAGTTCCGGCGGCAGGATCTGCATGTAGCGCGCCAGCACCACAACGTCAGCCTCGTGCTGCTTGACCAGGCGGGAAACCTCGGCGAACGCCGGCTCCTTGTCCTGCGGGTTTACCGGCACGTGGTAATACGGAATGCCATGCCACTCGACCATGCTGCGCAGGTCGTCGTGGTTGGAAATCACGCAAGCGATCTCGCAGTCCAGTTCATCACTGTGCCAGCGGTGCAGCAAATCGGCCAGGCAGTGGGATTCGCGGCTGGCCATCAACACCACGCGTTTTTTCTGCTCGGTGTCGGTGATGTGCCAGGTCATCGAAAACTCTTCGGCGATCGGCGCAAACGCTTCGCGGAAGGCATCAAGACCAAAAGGCAGCGAATCGGCACGAATCTCGTGACGCATGAAGAACCAACCGCTGAGATTGTCCGAGTGATGACTCGCCTCGGTGATCCAGCCGTTGTGGGAGGCCAGAAAGTTACTGACTTTGGCAACGATGCCGACCCGGTCCGGGCAAGCAATCACCAGCCGAAAAGTGCGCATTAGGGGAAAACTCCAGAACTTCGCAAAGGCCGCCATTCTAGCGATTGCGCAGGAAAACTGCAGTACTCGTTAACGTTTATTCTGATCATCGCCCACAGCCTTGTCCCTTAATAGCCTATGGTTTTACCACTCCATATATGAGGCTGTTGCGCCACGCCAGGGCTGCTCCCGCTTTTCAAGCAGATTTATCTTAGGGTCTACGCCCTGGTAATTAACTCGAATGCATAGCATTGCTACAAACATTCAAAGTAATTCACATAAATGCGACCTTAAATGTTTACTTGGGCAAACCGCCTGACTATTATTGGGCCACTATCCCTGTCAATCAGCGCTCTACATAAGGTAGTCCACATGTCTCTGATCAACGAATACCGTGCCACCGAAGAAGCTATCAAAGAGCTGCAAGCCCGTTTGAAGAACCTGTCCCAAGACGACAAACTGCAAACCGAGCTGGAATTCGAAGGTAAATTGCGCGCCCTGATGGGTGAATACTCCAAATCCCTGCGTGACATCATTGCGCTGCTGGATCCAGAGTCGAAAGTTAAGGCTCCACGCGGCGCCGTAAAAACTACCGGTACCAAGCGTGCCCGCAAAGTCAAACAGTACAAAAACCCGCACAACGGCGAAGTGATTGAAACAAAAGGTGGCAACCACAAAACGCTGAAAGAGTGGAAAGCCAAGTGGGGCGGTGACGTAGTTGAAGGTTGGGCTACCCTGCTGGGCTAAGCCTCACCAGGCTTGCGCCTGAGCCGTTACACATAAAAAACGCCAGCTTGCTGGCGTTTTTTATTGTCTGCATAGTCTGCAAAACCGACTACAGATTCATTCTGGTTGCTAGAGAGTCCGCATACTCCTGCCATTGCTCCAGCACCTGGGACTGCAACGGTGTAGCACTTATAGCGAACTCACGCCGAGCCTGTTCAAACGCCTCAAGGGTATTCGGTGCGCCCCATTCCGGGCTCGACAAACGTTGCTGACAGAAAAGTTTCCAGCGCAGTTGCTCCTCGCTGTTCAACGTATCGGGGAAGTTGCGCGCTCGGTAGCGGAACAATAATTCAGGCAAACGCTCGTCATCAAAAGGCCACTGCTGGCGCGCTAATTGCGCAGGCTCAGCCGTTCGGACTTGTTCACATAAACGCCGGTCACGGTCTCCGATAAAACCGTCGTAAAGCTGTTGCTCAGGGTCCGAACTCGGCGTGAAGTCTTCGTGCGCGTAAATGGCCGCCAACTTATCGCGCCAAAGTTCCTGTGCGTCAGTTAGCCGCAGCGCCCGCTCCTGATAAATACTCATGTCCAAGTGCAGACGCTCACGATCTTCTGCGCGCAGCACATTCATGGGCGCCACCACGGGGCAGCGATTGATATGCACCAATTTGAGGGGGACCGGCAGTTCACCGTCGGCCAGATCGTCACGGCGGGTGTAGAGACGCTGGCGCAAGGTATCGGCATCAAGGTCCAGCAGCCCCTGCGGGTCGAGTCCAAGGTCACAGACAATCAATGCATTGCGATTACGCGGGTGCCATGCAAGCGGCAGCACCACCCCCAGGTAATGACGTTCGGCAGAAAAACGCCCGGAAATATGCACCATCGGCTGCAGCAGACGCACCTGGTCCATCACCCGTTGCTTGCTGCGCAGTTGAAACAGCCATTCATACAACTTGGGCTGTTTCTCACGTACCAGCCGAGCCAATGCAATCGTGGCACGCACATCGGATAACGCATCGTGTGCCTGGCCATGGTCGATACCATTGGCTTCGGTCAGCCGCTCCAGCTTGAGCGTGACACGCCCATCCTGCTGCGGCCACTCGATGCCCTCCGGGCGCAGGGCGTAGGCGGTGCGAACCACGTCGATCAAATCCCAGCGACTGTTACCCCCCTGCCATTCTCGTGCGTAGGGGTCGAAAAAATTTCGATAGAGGCTGTAGCGCGTCATCTCGTCATCAAACCGCAGCGTGTTGTAACCGGCGCCGCATGTACCCGGGACGGCCAGTTCAGTGTGCACCCGAGTCATGAAGTCAGCCTCGGCCAAGCCTTTTTCCGCGAGTATTGCGGGCGTGATTCCAGTGATCGCACAGGCGATGGGGTGCGGCAGGATATCGTCGCTGGGCTGGCAATAGAGATTGACCGGCGCGCCGATCTCGTTGAGTTCAAGGTCGGTACGAATTCCGGCTACCTGAAGAGGGCGATCGCTGCGCGGGTTGATGCCGGTGGTTTCATAGTCGTACCAGAAAATGGAGGTCACGGGCTGTTCCTGTACTGAAGATCGACAAAGTCTAGGCGCTGGAAGGCGTCCGCGACCAGCACCAAATACACTGTACAAACATCCAGCAAAATCTTGAGTGGTTGCTTCCATCCCCGACACTGCTAGCATCCGTGTCTTCCAGCCACTCTGCACTGCCAAGGATCGCGATGCCGTCAGCCCCATTGGACACCCGCTACCAGATCGAGACCCCGGAGGGCATCGACCTGCCCCTGCGCCCGGCCGGCCTGGTGCCGCGCGTGCTCGCCTTTGCCTTCGACCTGGGCGTACGCGCGGTGGTCATGGGCGTTCTGCTGGTGCCATTGGCCTTGCTTGGCAACGTCGGTATCGGCCTGGGAGCGCTGCTGCTGTTCCTGATCAGTTGGTGGTACATGGTGCTGTTCGAGGTGCTCAACCAGGGTTGCTCACCCGGCAAGCAGGTCATGGGGTTGCGTGTCGTACAAGATGACGGCACTCCGATTGGCTGGTCCGCATCACTGATCCGCAACCTGCTGCGGTTTGTCGACATGCTGCCGTTCGGCTACTGCATCGGCGCGATCAGTTGCCTGCAGCACCCCCATTTCAAGCGCCTGGGCGACCTGGCCGCCGGGACTCTGGTGATCTACCGTGAACAGCCGCTGGTACGCCCCCGGATTCCTCAAGCGACGGCCCTGCGCCTGCCCTTCGCCCTGGATTTGAGCGAACAACGGGCGATCCTTGGTTTCGCGGAACGCCAGGGGGAACTGTCCACCGAGCGCGTTCACGAATTGGCCTCGATTCTTGCCGCCCCCTTGCAGGTATCCCCCGCCCGCGCTGCGGAACAACTCAATGGCGTGGCCCGTGGCCTGCTGGGGCCAGCATGAAACAGAGCCTTTTCGAAAGCCGTCACCAGCGCCAATGGCGAGCCTTCGCCGAGCAGCTCACACAGCTGGAGCAAGGCCAGGCCAAGGCCGGTGACGTGGCCGATTTCCCTCATCAATATCGACGCCTGTGCCAGCATTTGGCCCTGGCCCAGGAACGCGGCTACAGCAGCTATCTGGTAGACCCATTGCAACAACTGGCCCTGCGCGGCCACCAACAACTCTACCGTCATCGCAGCCAACTGGCGGCGAATGCGCTGAGCTTTGTACTCGCCGATTTTCCTCGGCTGGTACGGGAGCAGTGGCGGTTTGTGCTGATCGCCAGCCTGCTGTTCTTTGGCAGCCTGGTGGGTATTGCCCTGCTGGTCTACCTGTTTCCCGACCTGATCTACAGCATCGTCAGCCCGCAACAGGTGGCCGAGATGCAGGGCATGTACGACCCTGATGCCAGCCGCCTGGGCCGCGCCGCCGAGCGAGCATCGAGCGAAGACTGGATGATGTTCGGCTACTACGTGATGCACAACATCGGTATCGCGTTCCAGACGTTTGCCGCCGGTTTAGTGTTCGGCCTGGGCAGCGTGTTCTTTCTGATTTTCAACGGCCTCATCATCGGTGCGGTCTCCGGTCACCTGACCGAGATCGGCTATGGCCAGACCTTCTGGTCATTCGTCATCGGCCATGGCGCATTCGAACTGACCGCGATCGCCCTCGCCGGGGCCGCAGGCTTGCAGTTGGGGTGGGCACTGATCGCTCCGGGACAATTGACCCGTGGTGAATCATTGCGGCTGGCTGCACGCAAGAGCGTGCAAATGCTCTGCGGTGTCATGATTTTCCTGCTGATCGCAGCGTTCATCGAGGCTTATTGGTCATCCACCACCGTGATAACCCCGTGGGTCAAATACCTGGTGGGCGCTGTTCTGTGGCTGCTGGTGGGCACTTACCTAGGCTTTGCGGGAAGGAATCGCCATGCGCCTGACTGATGCCAGCGTGGTCATCCGGCCGCGTACTGCCTGGGAAGCCATGGATCTTGGCGCCTTGATGGCACGGGAGCATCGCGTGCTATTGATGGGCAGTTGGGCATTGGTCACCGTACCTGTGTTCGCCTTGCTTACAGCCCTGCTGTGGCAGTATCCGTCCACCGCCATATTTCTGTTCTGGTGGCTCAAGCCGGCCTTCGACCGCTTGCCGCTGTACATTTTGTCCAAGGCCCTGTTTGGTGAAACGCCCACTATCAAGCACGCTGTACGCCAGTGGCCGCTCCTCCTCAAGGGTCAACTGCTGGCCAGCCTGACCTGGCGACGGCTGAGCCTGAGCCGCAGCTTTGTAATGCCGGTGAGCCAACTCGAAGGCCTGGACGGCCCGGCACGCCAGAAACGCCTGGGCGTGTTGCAGCAACGCAATGCCGGAGCCGCGCGCTGGCTCACCATCATCGGAATGCACCTGGAAATAGGCCTGTGGTTCGGCTGCATGGCACTGTTCTATCTGTTCATCCCACAAAACCTCGAGATGGATTGGGACTGGCAGCGCCTGTTATTGGCGACAAGTTCGGAAGGGTTATGGCTGGAGCACCTGGGCAACGCATTCTATGTCTTGCTGCTGATATTTTGGGAACCCATCTATGTCGCCTGCGGCTTCAGCCTCTACCTTAATCGTCGCACCGTATTGGAAGCCTGGGACCTGGAGCTGGTCTTCCGACGCCTTCGTCAGCGCCTGAGCAATGTGGCCCCGCTGTTGTTATTGATGATCGGACTGATGCTGCTGCCTCTCAGCCCTCCTGTCATGGCCGAAGCTTCCAGTCCCTCCAAACCGCTGAGTACCCCGAGCGCGAGCCAATCCATCAAATCGCTGCTGGACAAACCGCCCTTCAAGAACCCGGAAACCGTAACCCGTTATCGGTTTGGCGAAGAAAAGCCAGCCGGTAGAAACAAAACACACAGTGACGGCAGACTTCCCGATTGGCTGAAGGCCCTGCTGGACAACCTCAACAGCGATACCTTCAAGCACATCGCCCAAGGCTTGGAAGTTCTACTGTGGGGCGTTTTCATCGGCAGCCTGATCATGCTCGCGTGGCGTTACCGAGACTGGTTGCACACCTTCGTCAGCCGGCGCGGGCCGCGTGAGACAGAGGTTGCCAAACCGCTGCCCACGCAATTGTTCGGTCTTGAACTGGGTACCGAGACCTTGCCCGACGACGTTGCCGAAGCCGCCGAACAGCTATGGGCCACCCAACCCAGGGTAGCCCTCGCCCTGCTGTATCGAGGCCTGCTCAGCCGGTTATTGCATGATTTCAACCTGCCATTGAAAAGCGCTGATACCGAAGGCCAGGTCCTGGCACGTGTACACCAATTGCAGCAACCACAGCTGCTGGCCTTCAGTGATGAACTGACCCGGCATTGGCAAAACCTCGCTTATGGTCACCGCCTGCCTCCGCTGCCTGCCCAGCAGAAACTATGCAGTGATTGGCGCGCCCTGTTCAGCCCAGGGAGCAATTCATGAATCGGCCATTACGATGGGTGGGGTTATTACTGGCGTGCCTGCTTGGCGCGGGCGGTTACTACGTATGGAGCAAGGCGACTCCCTATGACGAAGTGGTAGATCGTGGTCCTTCGCCAGAGGCGCTGGCCAATCCTTACCTGGCAGCCGAACACTTTCTGCGCCAACAAGGCCTGACCGTAGAGCATGCGTATAACCTGAAACAGCTGGACACCTTGCCCTCCAAGGGCAACAGCCTACTGCTGCTCGGCGAGCGCAGTAATATGTCGCCACGCCAGGTAGAACAGTTGCTGGAGTGGGCCAGGTCAGGCGGCCATCTGTTGCTGGTCGCCGAGGCGCTGTGGGATGAAGAGACTGGCAAAAGCGGTGACCTGCTGCTCGATCGCCTGCAGATTCACCAGACACTGAGTGACGAACCTGAAGAACCTGCCACTTCCCTCAAAAAGCCCTCAAGCAAGAAAGCCCGGGACCTGACCAAACTCTATGTCGACAATGAAACCGCACCGGCTTATTTCAGTTTCGACACAGATTTCAACCTGACCGACCCCAAGCACCTGGCTCAATTCTCCGCCAACAGCGCAAGGGCCAGCCACCTGATGCAGCTCGACCTTGGGGAAGGCAGCGTCACAGTGATCACGGACAGCGACCTGTGGAAAACCCCGAACATCGGCAAGCACGACAACGCCTGGCTGCTGTGGTACCTGAACCAGGGCACCGCCGTGACTTTGCTGTTCAACAGCGACTTCGACGACCTGTTCACCTTGCTGATGCGGTATTTCCCCCAAGCCCTGGTGGCACTCACTGCCCTCGTCGCCTTGGGACTTTGGCGGGCCGGCGTGCGTCAAGGCCCGATTCGGGCCCCTGCATCCCCCGCGCGTCGCCAATTGCAGGAACACCTGAAAGCCAGTGCCGATTTCCTGCTGCGGCGCAGCGGCCAGGGCACCCTGCTGCAGGCCTTGCAACGCGATATCTTGCGTACGGCCCGACGCCGCCACCCCGGTTTTGAACGCCTCGACAACGCAGAACAGCGCCGCGTGCTTGAACACCTGACGCGCCAACCCTCTCACGTCATCAACCAGGCCCTTGGCCCACTCCCGGCAAAACGGCTTTCCAGCGCCGATTTCAGCCGACAGGTGGCGTGCCTGCAAACCCTCAGGAATGCCTTATGAGTGATTTCCCAAGCACCACTGCCTTGACCAGTGAAGCCCTGCAACGCGCCAGTGGGCAAGCCCAAGCCCTGCGCACTGAGTTGCGCAAGGCAGTGATTGGCCAGGATTCGGTGATCGAAGACGTCCTGACCGCACTGATCGCCGGTGGCCACGTGCTGCTCGAAGGCGTGCCAGGGCTGGGCAAAACCTTGCTGGTGCGCGCCCTGGCACGCTGCTTCGAGGGCGATTTCGCGCGTATCCAGTTCACCCCGGACCTGATGCCCAGCGACGTCACAGGCCACGCCGTGTATGACCTGCATACCGAACAGTTCAAGCTGCGCAAGGGGCCGGTGTTCACCCACTTGTTGCTGGCCGATGAAATCAACCGTGCTCCAGCCAAGACCCAGGCAGCCTTGCTCGAGGCCATGCAGGAACGGCAGGTGACCCTCGAAGGCGAGGCGCTGCCCATCGGCCAACCGTTCATGGTGTTGGCGACACAGAATCCCATCGAACAGGAAGGCACATACCCCCTGCCGGAGGCGGAACTGGATCGCTTCATGCTCAAGGTGCGCATTGATTACCCCGACGCGCAGCAGGAACTGGAGATGGTGCGCGAAGTCACCCGCTCGTCGCGGGCCGACATGCTGGCTGTACACCCATTGCGCACCGTATTGCAGGCCGAAGATGTGCTGCAACTGCAGCAGGTTGCCAGTGACCTTGCCCTGGATGAACAGGTGCTCGACTATGCCGTGCGCCTGGCACGCGCTACACGCAGCTGGCCAGGGCTGGCGATCGGTGCAGGACCGCGCGCCTCAATCGACCTGGTCCGCGGCGCCCGTGCCCGCGCCTTGTTGCGCGGTGGTGAATTTGTAACACCGGACGATATCAAGGGATGCGCCCTGGCAGTACTGCGTCATCGCGTACGTATCGCCCCAGAGCTGGATATCGATGGGCTGGAGGTCGACCAGGTGCTCCGGCAGTTGTTGGATCAGATTCCGGCACCCCGGCAGTGACTCGCCCATGAAACCGACCCGTCTGCTGTTGAACTGGCTTGGCGCATTGCTGGGTCTGGGCATTTTGCTGGGCACTGCGGCAGCATTGCAGCTCACAGTACCGGACACCTTGCACTCAGTCGTCTGGGGATTACTCCTGGCGTTATTTCTGTTGGCCATGCTGGACGCCGTACGATTGCATCGCCGTCCATCTCCGCATGTACAACGGCAGATGCCCGGCAGCCTGGCGCTGGGACGCTGGGGCGAAATCCGCCTGGCTCTGGAGCACGACTTCCCACAGCCGCTGACGGTGCAGGTATTCGATCATTCCCCCGACGGGCTGAGCGTGGAGAACATGCCTCAACCCATAACCTTGTATCCCGGTGAACGCAGCGAACTGGGCTACCGCCTTCGCCCCCTGCGGCGCGGGCATTTCAGTTTCAGCCGTTGCGAAATACATCTGCCCAGCCCTATGGGGCTGTGGGCGGCACGACGCCTTATCGAAGTGAGCGATTCCACCCGCGTCTACCCGGATTTCGCTCGGCTCTACGGCGCCCAACTGCTGGGTGTGGACAACTGGCTGAGCCAATTGGGCGTTCGTCAACGTCAAAGGCGCGGTCTGGGGCTGGAATTTCATCAACTACGTGAGTTTCGCGAAGGCGACAGCCTGCGACAGATCGACTGGAAAGCCACCGCCCGACAACGCACCCCCATCGCCCGTGAATACCAGGATGAGCGCGACCAACAGATCGTGTTGATGCTTGATTGCGGCCGGCGCATGCGAAGCCAGGATGACGAACTGTCTCATTTTGACCACGCCCTCAATGCGTGCCTGCTGCTCAGCTATGTTGCCTTGCGCCAGGGCGATGCCGTGGGGCTGTGCACCTTTGCCGGTGACCAATCGCGCTACCTGGCGCCGGTCAAGGGCAGTAGCCAGTTGAACCTGTTGCTCAATGCGGTGTACGACCTGGACACCACCCGACGGACCGCCGATTACCAGGCGGCGGCAAGCCAACTGCTGGCCCGGCAGAAGCGTCGAGCCTTGGTCATTGTGGTGAGTAACCTGCGGGACGAGGACGATGAAGCCCTGTTGACGGCCGTCAAACGCATCAGTCGTCAACATAAGGTGCTGGTGGCCAGCTTGCGCGAGGAGGTACTCGACCAACTGCGTCAAACCCCCGTGCAAACCTTGCCCGAAGCCCTGGCCTACAGCGGCACCATCGACTACCTCAACACACGGGACGAGCTGCATGACCGCCTGAACGCACATGGCTTATCCGTCCTGGACACCTTGCCATCCGAGCTGGGCCCCGCACTGGTGACACGCTACCTGGGCTGGAAGAAAGCCGGCGCTTTCTGAGAAAAGCGTTCTGAAAAACCACACTCGACCACGGTAGAGGTAAATCCCTCTGAACCGGGTCGACAGTGCGTTGTAGCTAGGCCGAAGCCTGCAAGGGGTCAAAACTGAAGTAATGCAACAAGACGTTGATCAATTGCCCATACTCCTCCGGGGCCTGCAGCACACTGAACCCGGAATCGTAATGCTGCGGGTTGATATCTTCGTGGCTCCACAGGCAGGTAGCCGTGAGATCAATGGGATAAAAGGTGCCGTCAGCCTCCGGAATCTTCAAGCGCAGCTCGAAATCCACGTCGACCATCATGGGCAATTGGCTGATCAACATCAGCCCGTCTTCCGAAACATTGCCCAAAAAACCGATGGGCTTGTCGGTGAGACGGTTAAACACTTGCAGGAAGTAAGGTAGCTGATGCCGCTCGATCCGTCGGTCGGTAAACATGGTGAGATCGCCATCCAGTGGCCATAACGCGGCCGTGCCAGTGATTCGGAACGAGTAATAAAACCCGCTCTCCATGGATCTCGGTAAGACAACGGGCAATAGTCCGTCGCCAGAACAGCTACCGAGTCCGGGCCCACATTCGTTTGCATAGAAACTTGTACAAACGAACATTCAAAGGATAGCCCAAGACTGGCAACAGGCCAGTTATGAAATGGCGATTATCATCACAATGAAGCGGGACGCGGCTGGGCGACACTTGCACCGCGGTAATGCCCCAACTGCTGCAAGGTATCGAGCCTCGCACGAGCACGATAGGCGTACTCACTCGACGGGTACTGATTGATGATGAACTGATAGGTCTGCACCGCATCGACGAACAGTTTCTGCCGTTCAAGGCATTGCCCGCGCAACATCGATACCTCCGGTTGCACATAGCGGCGCGTGCGGCTTTCACGGTCGACCTGGGACAACTCCAGGGTGACACGCTCGCAATCGCCGACCTTGTAGGCGCGGTAGGCATTGTTCAAATGGTGGTCCATCGACCAACGGGTGCAGCCGACAACACTGACGGCCAGGGCAGCAATGAGCAAAATTCGCATGAGGGTTCTCCTGTCTTGTGCAGTGTATCGACCCCTCGTTAAAAATCTTCAAGGATGTTCGTATCCAGCCGCAGCGAAAACAAGGCAATCGTCGATAAGTAGTGCAAACGAACAATGACTACAACGAAAGAGCATAGTAGCCTTCCTCAGCGCTTGAACTCAGGAGTCTGTGCATGTCCGTCCGTCGTACCAAAATCGTCGCCACCCTTGGCCCGGCCAGCAACTCGCCGGAAGTCCTCGAACAGCTGATTCTGGCTGGTTTGGACGTTGCCCGTCTGAACTTCTCCCACGGCACCCCGGACGAGCACAAGGCTCGCGCCAAGCTGGTGCGTGACCTGGCTGCCAAGCACGGCCGCTTCGTGGCACTGCTGGGTGACCTGCAAGGCCCGAAAATCCGCATCGCCAAGTTCGCCAACAAGCGGATCGAGCTGAAAATCGGCGACACCTTCACCTTCTCCACCAGCCACCCGCTGACCGAAGGCAACCAGCAAGTCGTGGGTATTGACTACCCGGACCTGGTCAAGGACTGCGGCGTCGGTGACGAACTGCTGCTGGACGATGGCCGCGTGGTCATGCGCGTCGACACCGCCACCGGCACCGAGTTGATCTGCACCGTGACCATCGGCGGCCCGCTGTCCGACCACAAAGGCATCAACCGTCGTGGCGGTGGCTTGACGGCACCGGCCCTGACGGAAAAAGACAAGGCTGACATCAAGCTCGCCGCCGAAATGGAAGTGGACTACCTCGCCGTGTCCTTCCCGCGCGATGCCGCCGACATGGAATACGCTCGCAAACTGCGCGACGAAGCCGGCGGTACCGCCTGGCTGGTGGCGAAGATCGAACGCGCCGAAGCCGTGGCCGACGACGAAACCCTCGACGGCCTGATCAAGGCTTCCGACGCGGTGATGGTTGCCCGTGGCGACTTGGGCGTGGAAATCGGTGACGCCGAGCTGATCGGTATCCAGAAAAAGATCATCCTGCACGCACGCCGCCACAACAAAGCGGTGATCGTGGCAACCCAGATGATGGAATCGATGATCCAGAATCCGATGCCGACCCGTGCCGAAGTGTCCGACGTGGCCAACGCCGTGCTCGACTACACCGACGCCGTGATGCTCTCGGCTGAAAGCGCCGCCGGCCCGTACCCGCTGGAAGCCGTGCAAGCCATGGCGCGTATCTGCCTCGGCGCTGAAAAGCACCCGACCAGCAAGACCTCCAGCCACCGTATTGGCAAAGAGTTCGAAAGCTGCGACCAGAGCATCGCCCTGGCCGCCATGTACACCGCCAACCACTTCCCCGGTGTGAAGGCGATCATCGCCTTGACCGAAAGTGGCTACACGCCGTTGATCATGTCGCGCATCCGCTCCTCGGTGCCGATCTACGCGTTCACCCCGCACCGTGAAGCCCAGGCCCGCGCGGCGCTGTTCCGTGGCGTGTACACGGTTCCGTTTGATCCGGCTTCACTGGCACCGAACGAAGTCAGCCAGAAGGCAATCGACGAGCTGGTCAAGCGCGGCGTCGTGGAGCAAGGCGACTGGGTCATCCTGACCAAAGGCGACAGCTACCACACCACCGGTGGCACCAATGGCATGAAGATCCTGCACGTGGGCGACCCGCAGGTCTGAGTGATACGCTGAAAAACAAAAGCCCCGCCATGAAAATGGCGGGGCTTTTTGCATTTCAGGGAAGCGGTTGTGTGATGCCAAAGGACCTCATCTTGACCGCGCCGCCGACCAAAGGTGGGAGGGGGCTTGCCCCCGATGAAGCCCGATCAACCACCACACGTTCATCGCCGGGTGATAAACGCTGACAGCGCCGCAATCGCCTCCGGCGACTTCAACCGCTGGGTGAACAAGGCGCCCTCCTCCTCGATCACCTGGCGCAACTGCTCGCGATCCACACTTTTCATGAGCTGCTTGGTCACCTGCACCGCACCCGGCGCCAGGGTCTCAAACCGTTCGGCCACTTCCCGCGCCTTGGCCAGCGCCGCCTCGCCGTTGCCCAGCGCTTCAGTGGCAAGCCCCCAGGCCACTGCCTGTTCGCCGGTAAATCCCTCACCCAACAGCAACAATTCGGCGGCCTTTGCGTGCCCCAGCAACCTCGGCAAGATCAGGCTCGAGCCAAACTCCGGGCACAGCCCCAGGTTGACGAACGGCATGCGCAAACGCGCATCGCGGCTGATGTACACCAGGTCGCAATGCAGTAGCAGGGTTGTACCAATACCCACCGCAGACCCCGCCACCGCAGCAATTACGGGTTTTCGACAGTTGAGCAGGCTTTTCATGAAGTGAAACGGTGGGCTGTCGAGGTCGCTGGGCGGCTGTTCGAGAAAATCACCGATGTCGTTGCCGGCCGTGAAGCACTCGCTGCTGCCCTGGATCAGCACGCAGCGGATATCGGCATCCGCGTCGGCGTGCTCCAGTGCATTGGCCAATTGCGTGTACATGGCGCGGGTCAGAGCGTTCTTCTTGTCGGGACGATTGAACTGCAGGATCAACGCCCCGCGTTCGCGCAACTGTTGGATGGCATCGGTCATGGCAAATCTCGCGGCTGGAACATTCAGCGCTCAACCGCAGGGCAAGAACACATCGGCCAGCAGCTGATTACGCGGCAATCCCGCCAGGAACAGGCGCCTGGAAAACGCCTCGACGCTGGCCGGGTGCCCGCAGAGTAAGGCCAGCGTTTGCCGCGAAACAAGCCGCAGTTGCGCCAATGCCTGGGCCACCTGCGCCGCCGTCCACAGTTCCACCGACAGGTTGGGATGCTGTGCAGCCAGCGCAGCCAAGGGCTCGGCCAGATAATGGCCTTCGGCATCATGGGCCAGGTGAATGACGCGGATGGCGCCCTGGTGATCCTGGCGCAGCGCCTCACGCAACACGCCCCACAGGGGCCCCAACCCAGTGCCGGATGCCAGCAGCCACAATGGCCGTGTTTGCCAGTCCGGATCATATTGCAGCGCACCGCCGCGCAAATCCCCCAGGCGCAGTCGATCACCCACCTGCAACTGCCGGGCAAGATCGCTGAATTCGCCGGGCAGGCGACAATCGAGATGAAACTCCAGGAATGGATCTTCCTGGGGCAAGCTCGCCAGGGAATACGGTCGCGCCACTTGCCCGGCCCACAACACCAGGTGCTGCCCAGCCCGGTAACGCAAACCTCGCTCTGGTTGCAGGCGCAGGCGCAGCACGTTCGGGTTCAGCCAATCGACACCCACTACCTGGGCCGGCAAGCCGTCACGCGTCGGGTCAAACGTTTCGACCCGCAGGTCGCCGCTGACCTGACACTGGCAGGCCAACCGCCAGCCGTCCTGGCGCTGCGCCGGGCTCAAGGCCTCGGGCTGCTTGTCTTCGACCTCGCCCTGGCACCGCACCAGGCAGGCATGGCAACTGCCGGCGCGGCAACTGTAGGGCACGGCCACACCCGCCAGGTTCAAGGCATCCAGCAGGTTGCTGCCGGGGGCTACCGACCAATGGTGTTCGCCGACGTATAGTTCAGGCATATAAGGACTCAATCACAAGGGGCGCGCACAGGGAATCATGCCTGCGACAGTTTGACCATAGTCGGGTGTATCGGCCACCGTGCCGGGTTATACTGCCGCGCCTTTTTAGCGTCGCGCCTGCACCACTTTGGCGTGCCTTGGAAAGGTGGCCCCAGCCGACCGATGCAACACTGGGCCCACCTTTATTGAATGTTCCCTTATAGAGGAGCGCGACTCATGACCGTGATCAAGCAAGACGACCTGATTCAGAGCGTTGCCGACGCCCTGCAATTCATTTCCTACTACCACCCCGTTGATTTCATCCAGGCCATGCACGAAGCCTACCTGCGCGAAGAATCGCCAGCAGCCCGTGATTCCATCGCCCAGATCCTGATCAACTCGCGCATGTGCGCCACCGGCCATCGTCCGATCTGCCAGGACACCGGTATCGTCACCGTGTTCGTGCGCGTGGGCATGGACGTGCGTTGGGATGGCGCCACCATGGGCCTGGACGACATGATCAACGAAGGCGTGCGTCGCGCCTACAACCTGCCGGAAAACGTCCTGCGTGCATCCATCCTCGCCGACCCGGCAGGCGCGCGCAAAAACACCAAGGACAACACCCCGGCGGTCATCCACTACTCCATCGTCCCGGGTAACACCGTGGAAGTGGACGTGGCGGCCAAGGGTGGCGGCTCCGAGAACAAGTCGAAAATGGCCATGCTCAACCCGTCCGACTCGATCGTCGACTGGGTGCTCAAGACCGTTCCGACCATGGGCGCCGGCTGGTGCCCACCGGGCATGCTGGGTATCGGCATCGGCGGCACCGCCGAGAAAGCTGCGGTGATGGCCAAGGAAGTGTTGATGGAATCCATCGACATCCACGAGCTGAAAAAGCGCGGCCCGCAGAACCGTATCGAAGAAATGCGCCTGGAGCTGTTCGAGAAGGTCAACCAACTGGGCATCGGCGCCCAGGGCCTGGGTGGCCTGACCACCGTGCTCGACGTGAAGATCATGGACTACCCGACCCACGCCGCGTCCCTGCCGGTGTGCATGATCCCCAACTGCGCCGCCACCCGCCACGCACACTTCGTGCTCGACGGTTCGGGCCCGGCGTCGCTGGAAGCGCCACCGTTGGATGCCTACCCGGAAATCGTCTGGGAAGCCGGCCCGTCGGCCCGTCGCGTCAACCTCGACACCCTGACCCCGGAAGAAGTGCAGAGCTGGAAACCAGGCGAGACCGTGTTGCTCAACGGCAAGATGCTCACCGGTCGCGACGCCGCGCACAAACGCATGGTCGAGATGCTGAACAAGGGCGAAAGCCTGCCGGTGGACCTGAAAGGTCGCTTCATCTACTACGTCGGGCCGGTTGATCCGGTGCGCGAAGAAGTGGTTGGCCCGGCAGGCCCGACCACCGCTACGCGGATGGACAAGTTCACTCGCCAGATCCTCGAACAAACCGGCCTGCTGGGCATGATCGGCAAATCCGAACGCGGCCCGACTGCGATCGAAGCGATCAAGGACCACAAGGCCGTGTACCTGATGGCCGTCGGCGGCGCTGCTTACCTGGTGGCGCAAGCCATCAAGAAGTCGCGTGTTGTCGCGTTTGCCGAACTGGGCATGGAAGCGATCTACGAGTTCGACGTGAAAGACATGCCTGTCACCGTTGCTGTCGACAGCAAGGGCGAGTCCGTGCACATCACCGGTCCTGCCATCTGGCAGAAAAAGATCAGTGAAAGCCTGGCGGTAGAAGTGCAGTAAGCGCTTCCCCTCCAAACATAAAGGCGACTGCGGCCCATGGCCCGGTCGCCTTTTTTATGGCCTGTGGAAAACGCGGCGGTTGTGACCTCTGGGCTTTCTGTGACCACTGGGCTTGTTGTGGCGAGCGGGCTTGCCCCAACATGAACGTCGTGCATGCTATGGTGCACTCCCCTTACCGTGCCTGCCCATCACCGTATGATCGTGATCCCGCGCGCCCTGCGCCTGACCTTCTACTCCCTGCTGATCATCGCTGGCGCACTGCTGGCCGCAGCCCTGGCCACCCGCCACGCTGAACGCCAGGCCCTGGTGGACGATGCCGCCCGTGCCAATCAGCAACTTGCACTCTATGCCAGCTCGTTGCACACCCTGATCGAACGCTACCGTGCGCTACCCGCCGTGCTGGCGCTGGACTCGGAAATGATCAGCGCGTTGAAAGGCCCGCTGGACGCCGCCACCCAGGACGTGCTCAACCGCAAGCTCGAACGCATCAATGGAGCCGCGCAATCCTCCACCCTGGAATTGATGGATCGCACCGGCCTGGCGGTCGCCGCCAGCAACTGGAACCTGCCGAGCAGTTACGTGGGCCATAACTACGCGTTCCGGCCGTACTTCAGCCAGACCCTGAGCCAGGGCACCGGGCGTTTTTATGCGGTAGGGGTGACGACCGGCATCCCAGGGTATTTCCTCTCCAGCGCCGTGCTGGATGAACACGAGCAGTTCCTCGGCGCCATGGTGGTCAAGCTGGAGTTCCCCGAGCTCGAACGCGAATGGGCCCAGGGCAATGACCTGCTGCTGGTCAGCGATGCGCGCGGCATCGTGTTTATCGCCAACCAGCCCGGCTGGCGTTATCGCAACCTGCGACCGTTATCGGCCAACGACCTTGCCGAGCTGAAAGCCACCCGCCAATACGACAAAAAACAACTGCAGGCGCTGGAAACCCACACCCTGCAGCGCTTTGACGAAAACAGCCACCTGATGCGCGTCAACGGCCCGGATGGCAATGCCAACTACATCTGGGAATCGCTGCCCCTGAAAGCCGAAGGCTGGACCCTGCACCTGCTGCGCAAGCCCCAATTCGCCTTTGAGGACCAACGCAACGCCGGGCTCGCTGCCGCCGGTTCCTGGCTGGCGCTGGTGTTCCTGGTGCTGTTCCTGACCCAACGCTGGCGCCTGGCCCGCTTGCGCCAGCGCAGTCGCGAGGAGCTTGAGCAACTGGTGGAAGAACGCACCCAGGCGTTGCGCACCGCCCAGGATGGCCTGGTGCAATCGGCCAAATTGGCGGCGCTGGGGCAGATGTCCGCCGCCCTCGCCCACGAAATCAACCAGCCACTGACCGCCCAGCGCATGCAGTTGGCCACCTTGCGCCTGCTGCTCGATCACGGCCGCATTGACGACGCTTACCAGGCCCTCACGCCGCTGGACGATATGCTCACACGCATGGCCGCGCTCACCGGCCACCTCAAGACCTTCGCGCGCAAAAGCCCGAGTGGCCTGCGCGAACGCCTGGACTTGGCCACGGTGGTCGACCAATCCCTGCACCTGCTCGACGCACGCCTGCGCGATGAGGCCATCGGCGTGGTGCTGGACCTGGCCCGCCCCGCCTGGGTACGCGGTGATGCGATCCGCCTGGAACAGGTGCTGATCAATCTGTTACGCAACGCCCTCGACGCCATGGCCGACAAACCGCGCAAACGCCTGGAAATCCGCCTGCACGCCGACCAGCAACTCTGGCAACTCACGGTCAGCGACAGCGGCGGCGGGATTGCCGAAGAACACCTGAGCAGCGTGTTCGACCCGTTCTTCACCACCAAGCCGGTGGGAGACGGCCTCGGCTTGGGGCTGGCGGTGTCCTACGCTATCGTGCACGAATTGGGCGGTCGCCTGATCGCCGGTAACCGGGGCGACGGCGCAGTCTTTACCCTGACCTTGCCCATCGCGCTGGAGACGCCCGACCTATGTTGAACGCGGTGATTGTGGTCGATGACGAAGCCAGCATCCGCACGGCCGTCGAGCAATGGTTGAGCCTGTCAGGCTTTGAAGTGCAGTTGTTCGGCCGCGCCGAAGAATGCCTGGCGCAGCTGCCCAGGGATTTTCCCGGCGTAATCCTCAGCGACGTGCGCATGCCGGGTCTCAGCGGCCTGGAACTGCTGGCTGAAGTGCGGCGCCGTGATGCCGATTTACCGGTGATCCTGCTCACCGGCCATGGCGATGTACCGATGGCGGTCGAAGCCATGCGCGACGGCGCCTATGACTTCCTCGAAAAACCCTTCAGCCCCGACGCCCTGCTCAACAGCCTGCGCCGTGCACTGGACAAACGTGGCTTGATCCTGGAAAACCGTCGCCTGCATCAGCAGGCCGACCACCGGGCGCAATTGGAATCGACGCTGCTGGGCGTGTCCCGGGGTTTGCAGACCTTGCGCCGCCAGGTGCTGGACCTGGCGAGCCTGCCGGTCAACGTGCTGATCCGTGGCGAGACCGGCAGTGGCAAGGAAATGGTCGCGCGCTGCCTGCATGATTTTGGTCCACGTGCGAAGAAGCCATTCGTGGCGCTCAATTGCGCGGCGATCCCGGAACAGTTATTCGAGGCCGAGCTGTTTGGTCACGAAAGCGGCGCGTTCACCGGCGCCCAGGGCAAGCGCATCGGCAAGCTGGAATACGCCCACGGCGGCACGCTGTTCCTCGATGAAATCGAAAGCATGCCGCTGGCCCAACAGGTGAAATTGCTGCGTGTGCTGCAGGAGCAGAAGTTGGAGCGGCTGGGCTCCAACCAGAGCATCCACGTGGACCTGCGCATCATCGCCGCCACCAAGCCGGACCTGCTGGAAGAGGCCCGCGCCGGGCGCTTTCGCGAAGACCTGGCGTATCGATTGAACGTCGCGCAATTGCGCCTGCCGCCCCTGCGCGAGCGCCGCGAAGATATCCCGTTGCTGTTCGATCATTTTGCACAAAGTGCTGCCGAACGCCTGGGCCGCAGCGTCGAGCCATTGAGCGGCGCGCAGTTGGGGCGCTTGCTCAGCCATGACTGGCCGGGCAACGTGCGCGAGTTGGCCAACGTCGCCGAACGCCAGGTGCTGGGCCTGGGCGACCCGGAGCCGGAAGGCATCGAGGCCGGACAGTCCCTGGCCGCGCAGCAAGAGGCCTTCGAAGCCCACTGCCTGAAAGCCGCGCTGACCCGACACAAAGGCGATATCAAGGCGGTACTGGCCGAGCTGCAACTGCCACGGCGCACCTTCAATGAGAAGATGCAGCGCCATGGGTTGGTGCGGGAGATGTTTCTCTAGGCCAACCTTTGCGTTGACTGCCAGGCCTTATCGGGGGCAAGCCCCCTCCCACATTTTGATCTGTGAACACATTCAAGTGTGGGAGGGGGCTTGCCCCCGATGAGGACAACAGCCATAAGCGGATTTCCGCCCACCGCCTGCAAATCATCAGCGGTTTTTCGCTCAAATAAATCCTCAAACCCCTCTGTTCCGGGCCTTCATCCACCTGGCACAGCTCCTGCTACAGCTCGACCCAGGCTGCGCACGCGCCGCTCCATAAAAACAACTAGATGAAGGATCCTTCAATGGATAACTCCAACGCCCTGCCTCTGGGGTCGGCGGCCGCGCCGGCAAAAGAGCGCACTACCTCCAGCCGCATCAAATCGATTTTCAGTGGTTCTGTCGGCAACATGGTCGAATGGTACGACTGGTACGTCTACGCCGCTTTTTCGCTGTACTTCGCCAAGACTTTCTTCCCCAAAGGCGACACCACCGCCCAACTGCTCAACACCGCCGCGATCTTCGCCGTGGGCTTCCTGATGCGCCCGATCGGTGGCTGGCTGATGGGCCTGTACGCCGACAAGGTCGGCCGTAAAAAAGCCCTGATGGCCTCGGTCTACCTGATGTGCTTCGGCTCGCTGCTGATTGCCCTGAGCCCGGGCTATGAAATCATCGGTATCGGTGCGCCGATCCTGCTGGTATTTGCCCGCTTGCTGCAGGGGCTGTCGGTCGGCGGCGAATACGGCACCTCCGCCACTTACCTCAGCGAGATGGCGACCAAGCAACGTCGTGGTTTCTACTCCAGCTTCCAGTACGTGACGCTGATCTCCGGCCAGCTCATCGCCCTGGCGGTGCTGATCGTATTGCAACAACTGCTGACCACCGAGCAACTGTATGCCTGGGGCTGGCGTATCCCGTTCGCCATCGGCGCACTCTGCGCAGTGGTTGCGCTGTACCTGCGGCGCGGCATGGAAGAAACCGAGTCGTTCACCAAAAAGGAAAAGGCCAAGGAAAGCGCAATGCGCACCTTGATGCGCCACCCCAAGGAACTGCTGACCGTGGTCGGCCTGACCATGGGCGGTACGCTGGCGTTCTACACCTACACCACCTACATGCAGAAGTACCTGGTGAACACCGTCGGCATGAGCATTTCCGACTCCACCACCATCTCGGCGGCGACGCTGTTCCTGTTCATGTGCCTGCAACCCATCGTCGGCGGGCTGTCGGATAAAATCGGCCGGCGGCCGATCCTGATCGCCTTCGGCATACTCGGTACGCTGTTCACCGTGCCGATCCTCACCACCCTGCATACCATCCAGACCTGGTGGGGCGCGTTCTTCCTGATCATGGCGGCGCTGATCATCGTCAGCGGCTACACCTCGATCAACGCCGTGGTGAAAGCCGAACTGTTCCCCACCGAAATCCGCGCCCTGGGCGTGGGCCTGCCGTATGCGCTGACGGTGTCGATCTTCGGCGGCACCGCTGAATATATCGCGCTGTGGTTCAAGAGCATCGGCATGGAAACCGGTTATTACTGGTACGTGACGGCGTGCATCGCGGTGTCGCTGGTGGTCTACGTGACCATGAAGGACACCCGCAAGCACTCGCGCATTACCACCGACTAAACGTCAGTTGCAGTCAACCCTGTGGGAGAGGGCAAACCCTCCCACAGGTTGAATCAGGACAACTCAGCTATCGTCTTACGTCCGTACCGCCGCTGCGCGTACGACGCCCCCGCAATCATCACCACCAACACCGCCGCCAACACTGCCGACGAACCGATGGTGCCGAAGTCCAACCCGCCCTTTTCATGGGGCTTGGTAAGGAAGTCACCCAAGGTCGCGCCGAACGGCCGGGTCAGTACAAACGCCACCCAGAACAACAGCACCGAAGAAATCCTGGTGAAGTATTTGAGTGCCACCACCGCCGCAATCGCCGAGCCGATCAACAAGGCGCCGCCAGCAAAGCCCAGCCCGGAGTCATCTGCCAGGAAATCGCCCAACGCGGTGCCCAAGGTGTTGGAGAACAGGATGGCCATCCAGTAGAACAACTCACCCCGGAAGGTCTGCACCTTGTTCACGTTCAGCGAATCGCCGCTGAGGTGCCACAACGCGAAGATGATCATCAGGATCGCGATCAGGATCATGGAGCCCGTGGCATAACCCAGCCCCAAGGTGCGGTCCATGAAATCCGACATCGTGGTGCCTGCGGTGCTAGTGGACAGAATCACGATCCAGTACAGCACCGGGTTATAGGTTTTCGAGCGCAGTTGCGTCACCAAGGTGATCAGGAACACGCTGATCAGCATCATCGAACTGATGGCATAACCGACATCCAGGGTCATCGACAGCAAATCCCCGGCGGTTTCGCCCAAGGTGGTCGCGCAGATTTTCATGACCCAGAACGCCAGGGTGATCTGAGGAAGTTTATTCATAAGGGGGAAGGCTCCAAAGCTCAGTCTCTCAATAGGCCGACTTATTGGGTTGTCGACAGTGGGCGCAGACTGACGGTGGAGCTGTGAAAAATAGGTGGGCGATGAATGAAAATTCCATAGTATGGCCACTTCATCGACGACCACTGCAGGAACCCCGGCCATGCCTGACGATATCCACTTCTACGAACCCGCCAACGGCCACGGTCTGCCCCACGACCCGTTCAATGCCATCGTCGGTCCACGGCCGATCGGCTGGATCTCGTCCCATGACAACGAAGGTCACCTGAACCTGGCGCCCTACAGTTTTTTCAATGCGTTCAACTACATTCCGCCGATCATTGGATTTTCCAGCGTCGGGCGCAAAGACAGCCTGAACAACATCGAACAGACCGGCGAGTTTGTGTGGAACCTGGCCACCCGCCCGTTGGCCGAGCAGATGAACCAGAGCTGTGCTGCCGTCTCACCTGAGGTGAACGAGTTTGAATTGGCCGGCCTGACGCCGGTGGCCTCGAAGATCGTTGGTGTGCCGCGGGTGGGCGAAAGCCCGGTCTCGTTCGAATGCAAGGTGACGCAGATCATTCAGCTGCAACGTGCCGACAAGGCATTGGTGCCGAGCTGGCTGGTGCTCGGCGAGGTGGTCGCGGTGCACATTGCCAAGTGGCTGCTCAAGGATGGCATCTACGATACCGCCGCCGCCGAGCCGATCCTGCGCGGTGGCGGACCGGCGGATTACTTTCAGTTGGGGCCAGAAGCCCTGTTCAGGATGTATCGCCCAGGCGCCAGCAAACCCTGACTGAAAGACAATAAAACATGGGAGGGGGCTTGCCCCCGATGGCAATCGGCACATTCAACGTCTTTGTTGAATGACACGCCGCTATCGGGGGCAAGCCCCCTCCCACATTGGACTGTCGGTGTTGCTCAGTTGGCGGCGCTCGCCCAGGTCAGTTGACCCTCTTCGTCCACACCCGTCAGCCGTTCAAGCTGCACAGTGGCTGCATCGTCAGCATCGGAGGCCGTCTTGAACGTCTGTCCGTCAAGGATCTTGTGAAACTGCGGGGCGCCCATGCCATCCAGTGCCTTGACGGCAACGGCGGCGCTGTAGCCCCCTTCACCCGGTACTACGGCGGATACGGCTTCGTGGTGGGCAAATTGTTTACGTGCCATGTTGCAGGTCCTGGCCAATGGAAAGTCGGCCATTCTAGACCTTCAGCCGGCGAGTTGCAGGTACTCGCCGTAGGCGTGTGCGGCGGATGCATCGGTGAAGGTCTGGAAGTCCATGCTGCGCACGACCATGTCGTTCAACAGCTCGGTGAAGATCATCAGCGCCGGGGAGTTGAAGTAGGCGCTCATCGCCTGCTCGCTGCTCCAGAAACCGGAGATCAACCACACATCAGGATCAACCTGGGAATGCTGCAACGAGAACTGCACGCAACCCTGAGCCTGGCGGCCCGGTTCGATCAAACTGCTCAAGCGTGCACCGAGTTCGGTGCTGCACCCGGTGCGGGCGCGGATAAAGGCCATATGGCTCGCGGGAATGGGGGTGGACATGTTCGACTCTCCCGTTGAGAAGTGATGCTCGGCAAGCACTGTGAGGGCGTGTTGCCACAGGATCAAAGATAACGGCGCGAGTCGGCGCGCGGTTAGTCAATTCCTGTCGGCTTATTGCACAATCCTGCGAGAAGCGTAGGGAGGACGCCAGGCACAGAGGTTTTATTCCATGACCCGAGGCCTTGTTTCAGGGAGATGACAGGTGCCGCGATTGCCTGATTCACGATGTATCGCAGGATCAGGCAAGGATTGTGCAGAATCGACGTAACACTGTTTGAAAAGCCGCCGCTAAGCTGAACCCATCGAAGTAGCCAGTAGAGGACGTTCCATGTCGTCGCCCGAACATACAGCCATTCCCCTCGACGCCGAGATGGAAAAACAGCGCGCCGAACTGGCCAGCATCGTGCACCGGCATACCTGGGAGGACGGTTCCTACGGTACGGCCATCACCACCCTGTTTCTGAACCGCCACAACACCCCGCGCGACTTCATGCCGGTGCTGGTGGAACCGGCCCTGTGCATCCTCGCCAGTGGCAGCAAGGAAGTACGCCTGGCCGACGAAATCTTTGCCTACGACCCGCTCAACTACCTGGTGTTCTCGGTAGCGATGCCGGTGGCCGGGCGGATCATCGATGCCACGCCGCAGGACCCGAACCTGTCAGTGCGCATCAATATCGATCCGGCGCAGCTCACGGCGCTGATTGCCGAGGCTGGCCCGATGGGCGTGCCATCGCGCCCGACTTCTCGCGGCATGTACGTCGACCGCATTGATGGCCAACTGTTGGACGCCGTACTGCGACTGGCACGCCTGTTGGATACGCCGAAAGACATCACCATGCTCGCGCCGTTGATCAACCGCGAAATTCTTTACCGACTATTGCGTGGGCCGCAGGGCTATCGGCTGTATGAAATCGCCGTGGCCAACAGTCAGAGCCATCGGGTCAGCCAGGCGATCAAGTGGTTGAACGGCAACTACGAACAACCGCTGCGCATCGATGACCTGGCCAAGGAAGTGAACCTGAGCGTCTCGACCTTGCACCACCGTTTCAAGGCGATCACCGCCATGAGCCCGTTGCAATACCAGAAGCAGTTGCGCTTGCAGGAGGCACGGCGCTTGATGATTGCCGAAGGGTTGGAAGCGTCGGCGGCAGGGTATCGGGTGGGGTATGAAAGCCCATCGCAATTCAGCCGGGAATACAGCCGATTGTTTGGCGCACCGCCGTTGCGTGACCTGGCCCGGTTGCGCCAGAGCATCTGAGCCAATGACGATCAACATGTGGGAGGGGCTTGCCCCCTCCCACACTGGACCGCTTGTGTTCAGTCTAATCCGCGCGGCAGCTGCAGGGTCACGCGCAAGCCACCCTCACGCAAATTCTGCAAACTCACTTCACCGCCATGGCTGTGCGCAATGTTGCGCGCAATCCCCAGGCCCAAGCCGTAACCCTGTTGCTGCCCGGCGAGGCGGAAGTGTGGCTCGAAGACTTGCTCCAGGCGCTGCTCCGGCACGCCGGGCCCCTCGTCGTCCACATGCAGGACGAACTCCGCGCCATCGTCCTCGATGTGCAAATGGGCGTTCTGCCCATACTTCAAGGCATTGTCGATCAGGTTGCCGATGCAGCGCTTGAGCGCCAGCGGCTTGCCCGGATACGCCGCCAGGGCAGCACCGTCCAGCGTGACCCGGCCGTTGCCGTTGGGTGCCACGTAAGGCTCCACCAGGCATTCGAGCACATGATTGAGGTCCACCGGCTCAATGTTCTCGTGGATATCCGTGTCCTTCACGCATTGCAGCGCGCCCTTCACCAGCAACTCCAGTTCATCCAGGTCGCGGCCGAACTTGGTTTGCAGGTTTTCGTCTTCCAGCAGTTCCACGCGCAGGCGCAGGCGGGTGATCGGTGTGCGCAAGTCGTGGGAAATCGCACTGAACAATTGGCTGCGCTCGGTCAGGTAGCGGCTGATGCGCTCACGCATGGCGTTGAAAGCACGGCCCACTTCCACCACTTCGCTGCCGCCACCTTCGGCCACCGGCTCCACGTCGGCGCCCAGGGACATGTCCCGCGCCGCCCGCGCCAAGCGCTTGAGCGGCCGGCTTTGCCAGTGCACCAGCAGGCCGATGAACAGCAGCAGGAAACCGCTGGTCAGCACGATAAACCACACCTGCTGGGACGGCAGGCCTTGTTCTTCAAGGCTGGTGTAGGGCTCGGGCAACAGCGAGGCGATGTACAGCCATTCGCCCTGGGCCAGTTGGATCTGGGTGACCAGCACCGGCGGGTTCACCGGTTCCAGGGTCAGCGCGTAGTGCGCCCAGGAACGCGGCAGCTCATCGAGTTTCAGGCCGGCATTGAAGATGCGCAGGTCTTCGGCGCTGACGAACTCCACCGACATATGCACATCGGCGCCCAGGGTCTGCTTCAGCACCTCATCCACCGCTTCAAGCACTGCCTGTTTACGCGGGGTCTGCGGCAGGATGGCCATGTCCAGCGGGCGATCATTGAGCGTCACCACAAAACGCGTGCCACCCATGCTGCGCAGTTGATCGAGCACCAGCGGCCGATACGCCACCGGTAACGAACGAAAATAACTCACGCTGGCGGTCATCGAATGCGCCAGGCTGCGGGCACTGGTGACCAGGCCTTCGAGCTGGGTGGCGCGCAATTGCGAGACCCAGATCACGCTGGACAGCGCCTGGGCGAACAGCACCGCCAGCAGCGTCAGCAGCAGCATGCGCCCCAGCAGCGAACGCGGTACCGGGAAGCGCCGGCGGCGTTCGGTCAACGGCTCAGTGGACATTGCCGGCAACCACGCTGGCTGCCAGTTGATAACCACTGCCCCGCACGGTGCGGATCAGACGAGGGGGCTTTTCGGTGTCGCGCAGGCGTTGGCGCAGGCGGCTGACAGCCATGTCGACGATGCGATCCAGCGGCATCAGATCACGCCCCCGGGTGGCGTTGCCGATGGTGTCGCGGTCGAGGATCTGCTGCGGGTGGTCGAGAAACAATTTGAGCAGGGCAAAATCGGCGCCGGAGAGGATCACTTCTTCGCCGTCCACATGGAACAGACGGTGGCTGATCATATCCAGCCGCCACTCATCGAATACCAGCACATCGCCGCCGCTGCTGCGCTCCTGGCCGAACTGGCAACGGCGCAACAAGGCCTTGATCCGCGCTTGCAACTCGCGAGGGCTGAAGGGTTTGCCGATGTAGTCGTCGGCGCCCAGCTCCAGGCCGATCACGCGGTCGGCCTCGTCGGAACTGGCGGTGAGCATGATGATCGGCACCTGCGCCTGGCGCGGGTGCTGGCGGATCCAGCGGCAAAGGCTGAAACCGTCTTCGTCCGGCAACATCACATCGAGGATGACCAGGTCGCACGGTGCCTCGTTCATCGCCTGGCGGAACCCCGCGCCATCCGGCACCCCACGCACCTGGAAACCGGCGCGACTGAGGTAGGTCTGCAGCAATTCGCGGATTTCCTGGTCGTCATCGACCAGGAGGATCGATTTACTGATTACGCTCACGGGGTCCTCCTTGTTGTTATGGGGTGTTATTGATGGCCTCATCGGGGGCAAGCCCCCTCCCACATTGGAATGCGTTCCAAATGTGGGAGGGGGCCTGCCCCGATAGGGCCATCAGTCCCTATGCAAAAGCCTGTTCCAACGCGACGCCAGCCCCGGTCAATCCGGAATACGGCGCGGTCACCAACCACACCGGAATACCCTTGAAATAGTCGCTCATGCAGCCTTTGTCAGCAAAGCTCCTGGCAAAACCGCTGTGGATAAAGAAGTCGGCAAACCTCGGTATCACCCCGCCCACGATGTACACACCACCGCGTCCGCCGGTGGTCAGCACATTGTTACCGGCTACGCGGCCCAGCCAGATGCTGAACTGGTCCAACACTTCCATCGCCACCGGGTCACCGGCCAGGCCGGCGGCCGTGATGGCTTCAGGGGTTTCCAGGACCGGCGCATGGCCGTCGACCGCACAGATCGCCCGGTACAGACGTGGCAGCCCGCCACCGCTCAAAGCCGTTTCAGCGCTGACATGCCCGATCTCGGTGTAGATGTGCTGCCACAGCTGGGTTTCCCGTGGGCTGCTCAGCGGCAGGTCGACGTGCCCGCCCTCCCCCGGCAGCGCCGCAAAACGGCCACCGCCCAGGTCCAGCAAAGTACCGACACCCAGCCCGGTGCCCGGACCGATCACCACCGCAGGCCGCAACGGCTCCGGCGTGCCCTCGCAGACCACGCGGAATTCGTCGGGCTTGAGGCGGGTCATGCCCAGGGCCATGGCCGAGAAATCATTGACCAACAGCAGTTCATCCACCTGCAATGTCTTGCAAAACGCAGTCTTGCTCAGGCGCCAGTGGTTGTTGGTGAATTTAAATTCATCTCCGCTCACCGGACCAGCGACGGAAAGACACACCGCGCCGATGTCCCCGATTTCCAGGCCTTCCTCCTTGAGGTAAACCTTGATAGCGGCCTCAGGGCTGGAATGATCCGCCGTGGCATGCACGCGGATCGAATGCAGTTCCTGATCCCGCCACAACGCAAAACGGGCATTGGTGCCCCCGATGTCACCGACCAGCGCTAACTTCACTTAAGCGTCTCCAAGGCAGAGGTAAAGGCGCTGGCGCCCTGCTCTGCGGAGCTTGCGGCCAAGCGCATAAATGCAAACAGCTCGCGACCGGCCCCCACGTTGTTACCCAACAGGCCCGTGGCAGGCGCACGCGCTGCAAATTCTTCGGCGTCCACCTTAAGCTCCAGGGTGCCCTTCACGCCATCCACACGAATGATATCGCCATCCTGCACCCGCGCCAGTGGGCCGCCGCTCTGGGCTTCGGGGTTGACGTGAATCGCGGCGGGGATCTTACCCGACGCGCCCGACATACGCCCGTCTGTTACCAGCGCGACCTTGAAGCCACGGTCCTGCAACACACCGAGGAACGGCGTCATCTTGTGCAATTCCGGCATGCCATTGGAACGCGGGCCCTGGAAGCGCATCACGGCGACGAAGTCTTTTTCCAACTGGCCGGCCTTGAACGCATCGGCCAGGTCCTGCTGGTCCTGGAAGACCACGGCGGGTGCTTCGACAATCTGGTGCTCGAGGGCCACGGCTGAGACTTTCATCACGCCACGCCCCAGGTTGCCTTCCATCACGCGCAGGCCGCCCTCGGGCGAGAACGCACGGGCCACCGGGCGCAGGATGCTTTCGTCGAGACTCTCGATGGGACCGTCGCGCCAGATCAGCTCGCCGTCCACCAGGAACGGTTCCTGGGTGTAGCGGCTCAGGCCCTTGCCGGCCACGGTGTTGACGTCTTCGTGGAGCAGGCCGGCTTCGAGCAGTTCACGGATCAGGAACGACATGCCGCCCGCTGCCTGGAAGTGGTTGATATCGGCCTTGCCGTTGGGATACACGTGGGACAGGGTCGGCACCACCTCGGAAAGGTCGGCCATGTCGTCCCAGGTGAGGATGATGCCCGCCGACATGGCGATGGCCGGCATGTGCAGGGTGTGGTTGGTGGAGCCGCCGGTGGCGTTGAGCGCGATGATGGAGTTGACGATGGATTTCTCGTCGACGATCTCGCCGATCGGCGTGAAGTTGCCGTTGGCCTTGGTGATGCGCGTGACCTGGTGCGCGGCTTCGCGGGTCAGCGCATCACGCAGCGGCGTGTACGGGTTGACGAACGAGGCGCCCGGCAGGTGCAGGCCCATGACTTCCATCAGCAACTGGTTGGTGTTGGCGGTGCCGTAGAAGGTGCAGGTGCCGGGGCTGTGGTAGGACTTCATCTCCGATTCCAGCAGCTCTTCGCGGGTGGCCTTGCCTTCGGCATAGCGCTGGCGCACATCGGCCTTCTGCTTGTTGGAAATGCCCGACGGCATCGGCCCGCCCGGTACGAAGATCATCGGCAGGTGGCCGTAGCGCAGCGCGCCCATCATCAGGCCGGGGACGATCTTGTCGCAGATGCCCAGCATCAAGGCCGCGTCGAACATGTTGTGGGACAGCGCTACCGCCGTGGACATGGCGATGACTTCACGGCTGAGCAGGCTCAGTTCCATACCGGGCTCGCCCTGGGTCACGCCGTCGCACATCGCGGGAGTGCCGCCGGCGAACTGGCCGACCGAGCCGACTTCACGCAGGGCTTTCTTGATCTGTTCAGGGAAATGTTCGTACGGCTGGTGCGCCGAGAGCATGTCGTTATATGACGAAACAATTGCCACGTTGGCGGCATTCATCATGCGCAGGCTATTTTTATCTTCAGTGCCGCAACCGGCCACGCCGTGGGCGAAGTTGGCGCATTGCAGCTTGCCGCGCATCGGACCGTCGCTGGCTGCGCCGCGAATGAGCGCAAGGTAAGCCTCGCGGGTGGCGCGGCTGCGAGCGATAAGCCGTTCGGTGACCTCAAGGACGCGGGGATGCATGTGTAGAACTCCAGGCTAACGGATGTGGCGACCTGAGTGTCTATGCTGATCAAACGCCCGCAGCGCATGGGATGGCAGGGAGTCGTTTGGATCATCGGACCAGTTGATTCAGGTCACTCGTTGTAGATTGAACAAAATATTGCCACTAAAAAGGCTTGTTTTCTATTTTTATGCGAATAATCTTGTAATTCTTACAACAAATCGACGACAGGCACTTTCCAATGACTCTTCGTATCGCAATCAATGGTTTTGGCCGTATCGGCCGTAATGTCCTGCGCGCACTGTATACCCAAGGCTACCGCCAGGATTTGCAGATCGTCGCCATCAATGATCTGGGCGACAGTTCGATCAATGCCCACCTGCTCAAATACGACACCGTGCATGGCACTTTCGAAGCAGAGGTCGCCCACGATCAGGAAAGCCTGACCGTCAATGGCGACCGGATTGCCGTCAGTGCCATTCGCAACCCGGCCGACCTGCCCTGGGCCGCGCACAAGATCGACGTGGTGTTCGAATGCACCGGCCTGTTCACCGACCGTGACAAGGCTGCCGCCCATATTAACGCCGGCGCACGCAAGGTGATCATCTCGGCACCGGCCAAGGGCGCGGACGCCACCGTGGTCTACGGCGTCAACCATGACATTCTGCGTCAATCCCACCAGATCATCTCCAACGCCTCGTGCACCACCAACTGCCTGGCACCTGTGGCTCAAGTACTGCACCGCGAGCTGGGTATCGAGAGCGGCCTGATGACCACCATCCATGCCTACACCAACGACCAGAACCTGACCGACGTCTACCACACCGACCCGTACCGCGCGCGTTCGGCCACCCAGAACATGATCCCGAGCAAGACCGGCGCCGCCGAAGCGGTAGGCCTGGTGCTGCCGGAGCTGGCGGGCAAGCTGACCGGCATGGCGGTGCGGGTGCCGGTGATCAACGTGTCGCTGGTGGACCTCACCGTACAACTGAAGAAAGAAGCCACGGCGCAAGAAGTCAACGCGCTGCTCAAAGAAGCCAGCCAGCACTCGAAGATCCTCGGCTATAACACCCTGCCGCTGGTTTCCAGTGACTTCAACCACAACCCGCTGTCGTCGATCTTCGATGCCAATCACACCAAGGTCAGCGGTAAATTGCTGAAAGTGCTGGCCTGGTACGACAACGAGTGGGGCTTCTCCAACCGCATGCTGGATAACTGCCTGGCGCTGTGCAACGCCGAGTAATGTGAGCTGTGCGGGACCTTGTGAAGGGGCTTGTGTGGGAGGGGGCTTGCCCCTCCCACACTGGTTTGTGTCGCGCATAAGGAAAATAGCCACTTGCCATTTGAGTTGATGATAAGCATTATCATTAACTGCAAATCGGTCTGGTAGCACTGTGAGCCAATCTCGCTTCAACCACGTCTTTCTCACCCAACGGGTGATTCTGCTTCGCACCTTGCAGCGGATGGTCAATAACCACAGCACCGCCGAGGACCTGTTGCAGGAAACCTACTTGCGCGTCACCCGGGCCCTCAGCGAGCGGCCGATCGATCACCTTGAACCCTTCGTCTATCAGACCGCGCGCAACCTGGCGCTGGATCATCTGCGCGCGCGCAGGATCCAGGCACGCACGCTGCAGGAAGATGTCCCGCTGGACGTCCTGCAAAGCGTCGCCGCCCCCATCAGCACGCCCGAAGATGCCACCCAGGCCGAGCAAATGCTCGAGGCCTTGAGCGTCAGCCTGGGCCAGTTGAGCGCCCGCCAGCAGCAGATCTTCATCCTCAGCCGCCTGCACGGTTGCAGTTACCAGGAGATCGCCGATCAGTTGGAAGTGTCCTTGAGCACCGTACAAAAGGAACTGAAGTTGATCATGGCCATCTGTGTAGGTGTGGCCGAACGACTGGATCGGCCTTAAGCTTCACCCGACAGAAACGTCGACTCAAGCTGTAGGAAAGTTGAATAGAACGTGGCGAAGACCCGAGGAACACCGTGACGGACCCGAACAAACTGCACCCCCACGAGCTGGCTCATGAGGTGTTGCAAGACACGGCCATGGACCAAGCCCTCGACTGGCTGATCGCCTTGCAGTGCCCACAGCCCGGGCAGCAGGCCGAATTCGAAGCCTGGCTGGCCAGCGATCCCGCCCACGTCCACGCCTTCGCCAAGGCCCAGGCTGCCTGGGGTGGCGCGCCAGTGCACAGCGCCGCCGTCGCCCTGGCAGCACCGCGCAAGCCCAGCGGCTGGCGGCGGATCAAACCCCATTGGAAACCTTTGGCCACCGCCGCCGTGTTGCTGATCGGGCTGTTCAGTTTCAGCAACCTGCCGGTGCGCCTGCAGGCCGATCACCTCACCGTGGTGGGCGAACGCCAGCGCCTGCAACTGGACGACGGTTCAAAGGTGTTGCTCAACACCAATTCGGCGTTTTCCAGCAGCATCAAGGACCATCAGCGCATCGCTCGCCTGTACCAGGGCGAGGCGTTTTTCGAAATCAAACCCAACCATGGCCTGCCCCTGGAAATCGACGCCGGCCCCGTGCGCGCCAGCGTGCGCGATACCGCCTTCGCCGTGCGCTACCTCAATGGCGAAGCACAGGTGCAGGTGCAACGTGGCGATGTCGACCTGAGCAATACCTTCAATGATGCCCGCGTGCGTCTGAGCGCCGGGGAAAGCATCCGCATCGGCCCCAAGGGTTTCGGCTCGCCCGCCAGACTGGACGCCAACAAGGACCTGGCGTGGGTGCAAGGCCGGCTGATCTTCGAAAACTGCCCCATGAGCGAAGTGCTCGCCGAGCTGCGCCGCTATTACCCTGGCTGGATCGTCAACACCAACGACCAACTCGCCAGCGTCGCCGTCACCGGCAATTACCGCCTCGACCAGCCCCTGGATGTGGTGCGCTCGCTGGCCCACATCACCTCGGCCAAGTTGTCGGAATACCCGGCGCTGGTGATCCTCAACTAAATGAGAATTATTTTTACTCGATAGCTGACACTGGTACGTCTCGTCTTAGCCAATGCAACTGATTCCTATTTGGTTCGGTTCGCAACTATAAGATTCGTACCCCGGAGCGCTCTCGATGTCCTCTTGCTTCAACCGCCGGTCCTCTTCGCCCGTCCTGTCCTTGCTGACGGCGGCCATCCTGCTGGCCGGTGCGCCAGTGATGAACGCCACCGCCGCCGAGCCTGCTCCGCGCAGCCACGGCAACTACAACTTCAGCATCGAGCAGCAATCGCTGGTCTCTGCACTCAACGCCTTTACCGCCGTGACCGGCTGGCAGGTCGGCCTGCCGGCGGAACTGGCCCAGGGTGTGTCATCCCCTGGCGTACGCGGTCCGTTGTCGCCGGAAAAAGCCCTGGACCGGCTGTTGGTGGGGACCAACCTGAGCTATCGCAAGCTGGGCAGCAACAACATCGTCCTGGAAAAACGCGCAGCGGGCGGCACCCTCAACCTGCAACAGGTGACCATCAGCGCCACCCGTAACGAGCAGGATGTGACCAGCGTACCGAGCACCGTCAGCGTGCAGGATCGCGAAGAACTGGACCGCCAGAACGTCAACAACATCCGCGAACTGGTGCGCTACGAGCCCGGCGTCTCGGTCGGCGGCGCGGGCACCCGCTCCGGTAACGCCGGCTTCAACATCCGCGGTATCGACGGCGACCGCATCCTCACCCAGGTGGACGGCGTGGAAGTGCCGGACAACTTTTTCAACGGCCCCTACGCCAAGACCCGTCGCAACTACGTCGACCCGGAGATCGTCAAGCGTGTGGAGATCCTGCGCGGCCCGGCCTCCGCCCTGTACGGCAGCAGCGCCATCGGTGGCGCCGTGAGCTACTTCACCCTCGACCCGGACGACATCATCAAGCCAGGCCAGGATTTCGGCGCCCGCCTCAAGACCGGCTACAGCTCCGCCGACGAAAGCTGGCTGACCTCCGGCACCGTCGCCGGCCGCGTGCAGGACTTCGATGGCTTGCTGCACCTGAGCCAGCGCAATGGCCACGAGACCGAATCCTACGACGGCAACAACGCCACCGGCCTGGCCCGCACCGGCGCCAACCCGGAGGACGCGCGCACCACCAACATCCTGGCCAAGCTCGGCTGGAACTATGGCGATGACAACCGCTTGGGCCTGACCTACGAGAAGTACAAGGACGATCGCGACGTCAACCTGAAGAACGCGGTAGGCGGCCCGTTCATCGGCGGCCGAGGCTTCAACCTCTACCGTGATCGTCGTGGCAACGACACCATTACCCGTGAACGTTTCGGCCTGGAAAACAGCTTCGCCCTCGAGTCGCCGATTGCCGACCGCATCAAGACCAGCCTCAATTACCAGATCGCCAAGACCGACCAGACCACCGCCGAGATCTATCAGTCAGGCCGTCGTGTCCTGCGCACCCGCGACACGCTCTACCAGGAAAAACAGTGGATTTTCGACGCCCAGCTCGACAAGGCGTTCAGCCTCGGTGAAACCGACCACCAGGTGACCTACGGCACCACCCTCAAGCAGCAGAAAGTCACCGGTTCGCGCGAGGGCAACGCGACCTGCGTGGCCGTCGGCAGTGGGTGCACCGCCATCGGTGCCCCCAGCCCGATGGCCAGCGACAGTGTGAAGAAGTCCAGCGACTTCCCCGACCCGACCATCAACACGTATTCGCTGTTCGCACAGGACCAGATCACCTGGGACAAGTGGACCTTCCTGCCCGCCGTGCGCTACGACTACACCCAGCTCAAACCCAAGCTGACCCAGGAATTTCTCAACACCGTCAACCCGACAGGGGCGGACCCGGTGAGCGACAAGGAAAAAACCTGGCACCGTGTGACGCCCAAGTTTGGCCTGACGTACGCCCTGACGGATCAATACACCTGGTTCGGCCAGTACGCCGAAGGTTTCCGTACGCCGTCCGCCAAGGCCTTGTACGGCCGCTTTGAAAACCTGAACCTGGGCTACACCGTCGAGCCGAACCCCGACCTCAAGCCAGAAACCAGCAAAGGCGTCGAAACCGGGATTCGCGGCAAGTTCGACGAAGGCTCTTTCGAGATCGCCGTGTTTTACAACAAATACCGCGACTTTATCGACGAAGACAACGCCGTTGCCGGGGGCAGTCTTGAACAGTTCCAGGCCATCAACATCAAGCGCGCCACCATCAAGGGCGCCGAAGCCAAGGGCCGCCTGAACCTGGAAGCCTTCGGTGCGCCGCAAGGTCTCTACACCCAGGGCTCGGTGTCCTATGCCTATGGCCGCAACGACGATAATGGCGAGCCGCTGAACAGCGTCAACCCGCTCAAGGGGGTCTTCGGCCTGGGCTACGACCAGGACAACTACGGTGGCCTGTTGAGCTGGACCCTGGTGAAAAAGCAGGATCGCGTCGACAGCACCACCTTCCACGCGCCGGACGGCGACACCAGCGGCCCCTTCAAGACCCCTGGCTTCGGTGTGGTCGACCTGACCGCCTTCTACAAAGTCACCCACGACGTGACCATCAACGGCGGCCTCTACAACCTCACCGACAAGAAGTACTGGAACTGGGATGACGTGCGCAGCTACGACAGTGTCGGCGAAGCCGCCGTGACCGGCCCGGCCAACCTCGACCGCCTGACCCAGCCGGGCCGCAACTTTGCGATCAACGTGATCTGGGACATCTAGCACCGCCCTACTCACCCCGTTGAAATTTCTTCGACGGGGTGAGGATTTTTTACTGTGCCGCGTCTTCTTGTTCGTCTAGTTGATAACAGCTCTCTTTCGGGCACCCAGGCGCATCCCTTCTCAAGGACTTTTCATGACCGCTTCCCCTACCGCAGAACGCGCAAGCCTGCGCTCCCAACGCCTGAACCAGATCACCAACGAGCCGCACACCAAGCTCGACGCACTGGTCAAGGCCCACGCCCCGTTTGAAACCCGGGCCAACTTCGCCCGTTTCGTGGTGGCGCAGTACCTGTTCCAATCGGAACTGGTGGCCCTGTACAACGATGCCGAACTGATCAAGATCGTGCCGGACCTGGCCGAGCGTTGCCGTGCCGAAGCCGCCAAACTGGACCTGGGCGACCTGGACACCGAGGTGCCTGCACCGGTCGCCGGCGCCGTGAAAAACCCGAGCAAGGCCGAAGCCCTGGGCTGGCTGTTTGTGTCCGAAGGCTCCAAACTGGGCGCTGCGTTCCTGATCAAGCGTGCCGTGGGCCTGGGCCTGAGCGAAACCTTCGGTGCCCGTCACCTGGGTGAGCCGGCCGGTGGTCGCGCCGAAGGCTGGAAAAGCTTCACCCGTACCCTCGACGCCCTGGAGTTCAGTGCCGAAGAGGAAGCCGCAGTGGAAAAAGGTGCGATCGACGCGTTTGTACGCTTCACCGTCTTGCTCGAACAGGCGTACGCTAGCGCCCCTGAATTGGCCTGACATCCAGATTGAAATGCCATCAACTGTGGGAGGGGGCTTGCCCCCGATAGCAGAGCGCCAGTCAACGCTTCTCTAGCTGACACATCCCCATCGGGGGCAAGCCCCTCCCACGTTGGCGCTCACTTCGCGACGTTACAAATAAACCATGACCCGCAAAACCCAACCCACCTCGAAAATCGCCCGGATCCTCTTCGGCCTGCTGGCCTATGTCAGCCTGGGCATTGGGTTGATCGCGATTGTCGTGCCGGGTTTGCCCACCACCGAATTCATCCTGCTGGCCGCCTGGGCCGCCACTAAAAGCTCGCCACGCCTCAGCGCCTGGCTGGAGAACCACCGGCTGTTCGGGCCGATCCTGTTCAACTGGCGCAACGGCAAGATCATCGCTCGCCGAGCCAAAGTCAGCGCCACTGTAAGCATGCTGCTGTGCGCCATGCTGATGCTGGTGATGCTCGACCACGGCTGGCCGATCTACCTGGCCATTGCCGGAATGAGCCTGGGCAACCTGTGGATCTGGTCACGCCCGGAAAGGCTTGCAGCGCCTGTCTGACGCCGCGTGTAGGTGTTTTCCTACCGCTCATCGCCTCTTTCTCATGAATTGATTTGTGACGCCGATGTTTCAGACATAGCGCTGAATGGACTTGGCTCTGCTGCATGCATCCCCACCAGTCCATTCGCGAGTGAGCCTATGTTCAACACCCTCTCCATCCGCCTGAAAATCGTGCTGCTGTCCGGCCTTTGCCTGTTGGGGGTGATAGCACTGGTCGTCGGCATCAATATCTACAACACCAACCAGAATGATCTGTTGGTCAGCGATTCCAGCTCGCGCATGCTCACCGCCAGCGTGGAACAACTGCTGCAAGCCAGGGCCGCCGAGCAAGCAGTGCAGTTGCAGAAAACCTTTGGCGACAGCCTGATGGCGCTGACCGCGCTGGCCGACCAGATCAAGGATTTGCGCACCATGGCCAGCAAGCGTGGCCTGGAAGCCGGCGCGCTGCGCGAAGAAATCAACCAGAGCCTGAAAACCACCTTCGATCGCAACAGCAAAGTGCTGGGGTTCTGGCTGTCATTCGAACCCAACGGCCTCGACGGCAAGGACAGCGAGTTCGTCGATGACAAGGCACGCGTCTCCAACGAAACAGGGCGCTTCTCCAGCTATTGGAGCCGTGCCGGCGGTGAAGGCTTGAACACCATCATGGTCGAAGAAGACCTGAACAAGACCACCCTCACCCTCAATGGTACGCCCTACAACATCTGGTACACCTGCCCACGGGACACCCGCAATACCTGCCTGCTGGAACCCTATGAAGATACGGTGGCCGGCAAAAAGGTACTGATGACCACCATCGCCTCGCCACTGATCGTGGGGGGTAAACTCATCGGCGTCGTCGGTGTCGACATCGCCCTCACCGCCCTGCAAGCAACCGCCGACGCTGCACAGAAGGACCTGTTCAACGGCGCAGCGCACCTGGAGATTCTCTCCAGTACCGGCCTGATTGCCGCCTACAGCGGCGAGCCGGCCAAGGTCGGCAAGAACCTGATCGACACCCTCGGCGCCGAGGGCAAGGAAATCGTACAGTTGCTGGCCAGTGACAACCGCATGATCCGCGAACAGGACGACACCATCCGCGCCGTGTACCCGGTCAAGCCGATTGCCGACGCCAAATCCTGGGGCGTGGTGATCAAGCTGCCAAAAGCCGTGATGCTCGCCGACAACGTCAAGTTGCAGCGGGTGCTTGACGACGCCCAATCCGCCGGCACCCTGAAGGCACTGCTGGTGGCCGCCGCCGCCGGCCTGCTCGGTTTGCTATTGATCTGGCTGACCGCTACCGGCGTGACCCGGCCGATCAACAGCGTGGCCGCCATGCTCAAGGACATCGCCAGCGGCGACGGCGACCTTACCCAACGCCTGGCCTACGCCAAGAAGGATGAACTGGGCGAGCTGGTGAACTGGTTCAACCGTTTCCTCGACAAGCTGCAACCGACCATCGCCCAGATCAAGCAAAGCATCACCGAAGCACGCGGCACCGCAGACCAGTCTTCGGCCATCGCACGCCAGACCAGCGAAGGCATGCAGGTGCAGTTCCGCGAAATCGACCAGGTGGCCACCGCGTCCAACGAAATGAGCGCCACCGCCCACGACGTCGCCAACAGCGCGTCCAATGCCGCCAGCGCGGCACGCGGTGCCGACCAGTCGGCGCGTGAAGGCATGTCGATCATCGAGCAGAGCACCCGCGACATCACCACCCTGGCCGAAGAAGTCAGCAAGGCAGTGGGCGAAGTCGAAGCCCTGGCGGTCAACAGCGAACAGATTGGTTCAGTGCTGGAAGTGATCCGCAGCATTGCCGAGCAGACCAACCTGCTGGCCCTCAATGCCGCCATCGAAGCGGCACGCGCCGGGGAAAGCGGTCGAGGGTTTGCGGTGGTAGCCGACGAAGTGCGTAACCTGGCCAAGCGTACCCAGGATTCGGTGGAGGAAATCCGCCTGGTGATCGAGCGCATCCAGAGCGGCACCCGTGGCGTGGTGGCGACCATGCATTCCAGCCAGAGCCAGGCCCAGAGCAATGCCGGGCAGATCCATCAGGCGGTGCAGGCCTTGGGCAAGATCAGCGATGCGGTGACCGTGATCAGCGACATGAACCTGCAGATCGCCAGCGCCGCCGAACAACAGAGCGCCGTGGCCGAAGAGGTCAACCGCAACGTCTCGGCGATCCGTACCGTGACCGAAACCCTCACCGGCCAGGCCACCGAGTCGGCGGCCATCAGCAGCCAACTCAATGCACTGGCCAGCCAGCAGATGAAGTTGATGGATCAGTTCAGGGTTTAAGAAACACCAAAAACCAATGTGGGCGGGGGCTTGCCCCTCCCACAGTTTGATCACTTGGGATTTAGAGACCGGTCCAGGCACTGACAAACTGCGTCAGGTCTTCTTTAGCAGCGGTACGCGGCGGGTTCTGCGGTGTGCCCAGGTACAGGAAGCCAATCACTTCCTCATCCGCCGTCAGCCCCAGGCCGTTGGCCACGTGGGCCGAGTAGGACAATTCCCCGGTGCGCCATACCGCACCAATCCCCTGGGCATACGCCGCCAACAGGATGCCATGAGCCGCACAGGCAGCAGCCAGCAGTTGCTCGGACTTGGGCACCTTGAAGTGCTCCTGCAAACGGGCAATCACCACCACCACCAACGGCGCGCGCAACGGGCCGTTCTGGGCCTTGTCGATCACCGCCTGTGGCGCATCGGCGTCTTGCAGCCGGGCCGCTTCGGCCAACAAGGTGCCCATCTGTTCGCGAGCAGCGCCTTCAACCGTGAGGAAACGCCAAGGGCGCAGTTGGCCGTGGTCGGGCGCACGCATGGCGGCGGCAAACAGCACATCGCGCTGCTCCTGGGTCGGTGCCGGTTCCAGCAGGCGCGGCACGGAAACACGGTTGAGCAAAGCGTCGAGAGCCTGCATGGGCCACCTCCAGAAAAAAATGTGCGGTCATTCTAGCGGGAATGAATCGGGATGCCACCAAACGATAATTGCTCTTATTCATTGCGCCCTGCCCTGTTAGACTTTGCGACCTTACTTTCCGCCGTGGTTCAGGAAATTCGATGTCCCCTTCGCTTTTTCGCCTGTCCGCAGCCTTGCTGGCCTTGAGCCTGGCTGGCTGCGATGACGCGCCCAGGTTTACCAAGGCCGAGCCGGGTGAATCACGGGCGGGCGGTGCTGCGACGGTGAACAAGCGCGACCAGAACGCGTTTTCCCTGCCCTCGGCCAACCTGTCGCCCACCCGCCGCCTGGATTTCAGCGTCGGCAACAGCTTCTTTCGCAGCCCCTGGGTGATCGCACCGTCCACCACCACGGCGCGGGATGGCCTCGGCCCGCTGTTCAACACCAACGCCTGCCAGAACTGCCATATAAAAGACGGTCGTGGTCACCCACCGCTGCCCGATGCACCCAACGCGGTGTCGATGCTGGTACGCCTGTCGATTCCGGATGCGCCCGCCTATGCCAAGGCCATCGAACAGATGGGCGTGGTGCCCGAGCCGGTCTACGGTGGGCAATTGCAGGACATGGCCGTGCCCGGCGTGCCGCCGGAAGGCAAGGTGCGGGTCGATTACACGCCGGTCAACGTGACGTTCAAGGACGGCACGGTGGTCGAGTTGCGTAAACCCGACCTGCAGATCACCCAGCTTGGCTACGGCCCGATGCACCCCGACACGCGCTTTTCCGCACGCATCGCGCCGCCGATGATCGGCCTGGGCCTGCTCGAAGCCATCAGCGACGCCGACATCCTGCGCAACACCGACCCGAAGACCGCCGACAAGCAAGCCATCGTCGGCCGCGCCAATTGGGTCTGGGACGACGCCCAGCAAAAAACCGTGCTCGGGCGTTTTGGCTGGAAAGCCGGGCAACCCAACCTCAATCAACAAAATGTTCACGCGTTCTCTGGTGATATGGGCCTCACCACATCCCTGAGACCCTTTGATGACTGCACCGATGCCCAAGTCGCCTGCAAACAGGCCCCCAACGGCAATGGCCCCGATGGCGAGCCGGAAGTCAGCGACAACATCCTGCGCCTGGTGCTGTTCTACACGCGCAACCTGGCGGTGCCGGCGCGCCGTGGCGTCAACACGCCGCAGGTGCTGGCCGGTAAAAACCTGTTCTATCAAGCCGGCTGCCAGGGTTGTCACACGCCTGCATTCACCACGGCCGCCAATGCTGCCGAACCTGAACTGGCCAACCAGGTGATCCGCCCCTACAGCGACCTGCTGTTGCACGACATGGGACCGGGCCTCGCCGACAACCGCACAGAATTCAAGGCCGGTGGCCGCGACTGGCGCACGCCGCCGTTGTGGGGCATTGGCCTGACGCAAACCGTGAGTGGCCATACCCAGTTCTTGCATGACGGCCGCGCCCGCAACCTGCTCGAAGCCGTGCTGTGGCATGGCGGTGAAGCCCAAGCGGCGCAGCAGCATGTGTTGTCCTTCAATGCCGAGCAGCGCGCAGCGTTGCTGGCGTTCCTGAATTCTTTATAAGCTTCGCCCCACTTATAGAAGGGAGCTCGACATGTTCCGTCCCAAGTTGTTGTTCACCAGCCTGGCCGCCCTCGCCCTTGGCGCCTGCTCGCCGCAAGACCCGCAAGCAGTGACCTCTGCGGCCATCGCCAAGCAAGTGATCCTGCCGACCTACAGCCGCTGGGTCGAAGCCGACCGCCAACTGGCCGTCAGCGCGCTGGCCTACTGCCAGGGCAAGGAGAGCCTGGACACCGCGCGTGCCGATTTCCTGCATGCACAAAAGGCTTGGGCCGAGCTGCAACCGCTGCTGATCGGGCCGCTGGCCGAGGGCAACCGTTCGTGGCAGGTGCAGTTCTGGCCGGACAAGAAGAACCTGGTCGGCCGCCAGGTCGAGCAACTGGTCGCCAGCCAGCCGCAGATCGACGGCGCCGCCCTGGCCAAGTCCAGCGTGGTGGTGCAAGGCCTGTCCGCCTACGAATACATCCTCTACGACGCCAAGACCGACATCGCCGACGACGCACAAAAGGCCCGTTACTGCCCGCTGCTGGTCGCCATCGGTGACCGTCAGAAGGCCCTGGCCGAGGAGATCCTGGCCAGCTGGAACAGCACCGACGGCATGCTGGCGCAGATGACCAAGTTTCCGAACCAGCGCTACGCCGATTCCCACGAAGCCATTGCCGATCTGCTGCGCGTGCAGGTCACCGCACTGGACACCCTGAAGAAAAAACTCGGCACGCCGATGGGCCGCCAGACCAAGGGTATCCCGCAGCCGTTCCAGGCCGATGCATGGCGCAGCCAGTCGTCCCTGCAAAGCCTCGAAGCCAGCCTCGCGGCAGCCCAAACCGTATGGGTCGGCGTCGACAACAAAGGCCTGCGTGGCCTGCTGCCGTCCGAGCAGAAGCCGTTGGCCGACAAGATCGACGCCGCCTATGCCGCGTCGCTGAAACTGTTCGCCAGCAACCAGCGCACCCTCAACGAACTGTTGAACGACGACGCCGGGCGCCAGCAGCTCAACGATATCTATGACAGCCTCAACGTCGTCCACCGCCTGCACGAAGGCGAGCTGGCCAAGGCGCTGGGCATCCAACTGGGCTTTAACGCCAACGACGGTGACTGATGATGCTCAGGCGACAGGCTTTGGCCATCGGCAGCGTGCTGCTCAGTGCTCTCACACTGGGTGGCTGGACGCTGTTCAAAAGCAAAGACAAGGGCCCGCTGCTGCTCTCGGCGCGGGATGATGCGGACGGCAAGCACTACGCCGTGGGTTACCGCCTGGACGGCAGGCAGGTATTTGCCACCCAGGTCGGCCAGCGCTGCCACGACATCATCAACCACCCGACGCTGCCGATTGCGCTGTTTGTCGCCCGTCGCCCGGGCACCGAGAGTTACCTGATCGACCTGCGCGATGGCGCGCTGCTGCAAACCATCACCTCCCAGGTCAACCGCCACTTCTATGGCCACGCGGTCATTCACAAGAGCGGCGACTGGCTGTACGCCACCGAGAACGACACAGCCGACCCCGGCCGTGGCCTGCTCGGTGTGTACCGTTTCGAAGGCGAGCGGCTGGTGCATACCGGCGAGATCTCCACCCACGGCATCGGCCCGCACCAGGTGTCGTGGATGCCCGACGGCGAAACCCTGGTGGTGGCCAACGGCGGCATTCGCACCGAAGCCGAAAGCCGCGTGGAGATGAACCTCGACGCCATGGAACCGAGCCTGGTGCTGATGCAGCGCGACGGTACCTTGATCAGCAAGGAAACCCTCGGCCAGCAGATGAACAGCGTGCGGCACATGGGGATCGCCAGCGATGGCACCATCCTCACCGGGCAGCAGTTCATGGGGGCGTCACAGGAGCGTTCCGAGTTGCTGGCGATCAAGCGTCCGGGGCAGCCATTCGTGGCGTTTCCGGTGGCGGACGAGCAGTTGCAGGCGATGGGGCACTACACCGCCAGCGTCGCAGTGCACAGCGAATTGCGCCTGGTGGCGTTGACTGCCCCACGGGGCAACCGCTTCTTTATCTGGAACATGGACAGCGGCGAGCTGCGCCTGGACGGACCGCTGCCCGACTGCGCCGGTGTCGGTGCCGTGGAGGATGGGTTTGTCGTGACCTCGGGCCAGGGCCGTTGCCGGTTCTACGATTGTCGCCAGAAACAGTTGGTGGCAACGCCGCTGGAATTGCCGGCAGGGCTTTGGGATAACCATCTGCACATGATCTGACGCCCCCTTTGCCAGAACATTTCCACGACCACAAAAAAAGGGCCTCGCTTCGCAAGGCCCTTTCCCAGGGGTTTGAATCGTTTCAACTCTGCGGCCTCATGCCTTGAGACATGCCAAACATGAAGAGCAACAACTCATGATCGGGCTTGGCCGCCGTGCTCGCCTTGGCAACGCGCGGCAACAGGCATTGCGCGCCACCCTGCGTTGCACTGAGCACCTGGGTGCGAGGCTGTTCCCACGCCGCCAGCGCCAGGGCTGCAACGCCCAGCGCCCCGACCAGGAACAGACCTCGTGCTATTTCTAGCTTCATCTGGTTAAACCCTTGATAGCGCTGCCAAACGCCGTCTCGTAAAAGTAGCTGAGTTTCTTCCAGTCGGCATCGTTCCACGACGAATGGCGGCGCAATTGCAGCATGTCATGGGAGGCGGCCCGATAAGCGGTCAGGCGCTGGCGGCATTTCTCGAAGTCCAGCAGCGCCACTTCGACGTTGGCCGAATCACCCTCGCCCGTCACTCGCACAAAGATATGCTTGATGTAGAGGCAGCCATGCTGCCAACGACCCTTGTGCATGCGCGCCAGGGTGCCGGCCAGTTCCTGGAGCACACGCTCATGCACCCGCTCGCCGTAATGCTCGCGGCCACCGGCGGCGTACCAGTTCTCTATTTCGTCGAAACCGTCGAGGGCCGCAGTGACCAGCAGCGCTTTCCACTGGTGCTCGGGGTCGCGGCGCGCTTCGCAAAACACCATTTCCGGCACACGCACGTCCAACAAACGCAGGCCCTTGAGGGCATCGCGCTCACGCAGCACCGTCGGGCGACCAAACGGATGCAGCCAACTGCGGTAGATGTGCCCGGTCTGGCGCTTGCTGTAGAGCAAGCGTCCGTTGGGGCTGATCACACGCTGCACACCGCTTTCACCACCACGGCGACGGTTGGGCTCTTCGACCCACTCGCCTTGCTGGCGCCAGAAATATTCGAATCGTTCCTCGGGAGCTACGTGACTGCCTGCTACGCACTCAACTGCCATCCTGTTACCTCTTGCGTAATACGTACACTCGCCACATGGCATAGAGCGGTATGAAGTCCAGGGACTCCTGGACACGGAAGCCGGCTTCCTCAAACTCTGCTTCAACAGTAGCAGCCGGTAACACAAATCTGTTTTGGTAACCTTCCTGCTCACCTTTCTTGCGACGCTGCTGCTCGAGCCGCTTGCGTTTCCAGGCCTTGAAATTGCCATCGACCCACAACGAAACAATCACGCTGTCACGGGTAACGCGTTGAAACTCGCGCAATATCGCCATGCGATGCGCCGGATCACCAATGTGGTGCAACAGTCGCATGCAGAAAATGCTGTCGACCGCGTTATCTGGCAAAGCAATATCAAAGGCCGATGTCTGCAAGGGTCGTACCCGTTTCACCACATCGGCGGGCTGGGCGACCGTTGCCACCTTCAACATGGACGCCGAGTTGTCGGCGCCGATGATCACGCGGTTGGGCTTTTCCGCCAGCAGGGGCCAGAAACGACCGGCGCCGCAGGGCAAGTCCAGCACCAGGCCAGGCTCACCCGCCATCGCCAGCGCGCCACGGGCCAATTGCTCGTCGCGTTTGTGGGACAACCGGCGCGCCAGATTGTCTTGATGCTTGAGCAAATATTCCTGAGCGTGTTCGTCGTCGTACTTTTCGGAAAATTCGAGCTTGATCGGGGTAGGCATCAACGGATCTCCAGTAGCTGATGCCTACAACCTTAAGCAGCGCACTGTGAGTAACTGGTCAACCCGTTGTGAAAAACTTGTCCTGTCCAGCCCCATACATTTCAAGACTTTACAGACTCACGCAATAGCATGGGGCCATCTTCGCCGAATTGCGGGGATGTCTGGCAGGATAGCGGCAGGGGCTAGCGTCAGGCGTTGACCTGACTCAATTGCACATGAAAGCGGCAGCCGTTGGGCTCCATGGTACTGAGGCTGACGCTCCAGCCCTGGTTCTCGCAGATGCGCTGCACCAGCGACAACCCCAACCCCAGGCCCTCACCGCGCTTCTCGCTGCCGCGCACGAACGGCTCGAACATTGCCTCGCGCTTGTCCTCGGGGATACCGACACCACTGTCTTCCACGATAAATCCGCTCGGTTCCAGGGTCAGCCGGATAAACCCCTGCTCGGTGTAGTGCAGGGCATTGCGCAGCAGATTGCCCATCACCGCATGCAGGAAGGTGGTGTTATAGCGTGTATCCAAGGGGTTGCCGGGTTGGTAGATCAGTTCCAGGCCTTTGTGCTCGATGGGCTCGCGCCAGATGCCGAGCAGATCTTCGGCCACCTGCGTCAGGCTGACCTGGGGCGACATTGCCGCTTCGTCATGCTGGGCACGGGCCAGCATCAGGAAGGTCTGCACCAGTTCGCGCATTTCTTCGCAGGCCCGGGCAATGCGCAGCACCTGGTTGCGCCCGCGCTGATCGATGGCGGGGTTTTCCAGCAGCAGTTCGCAGGAGCTGGCCAACACCATCAAAGGTGTGCGCAGCTCATGGCTCACGTCGCTGGTAAACAGCTGTTCACGGGACAGGGCCTGGCGCAGCCGTCCCAATGTGGCGTCGAACGCCACCGCCAGCTCGCCCACTTCATCCGCTGCGTAATCCGGCGCCAAGGGCGGGGCCAGGCCGAGCAATTGGTCACGGTGGCGCACCTGACGGGCCAGACGCACCACCGGCGCCATTACCTTGCGCGCCAACACCCAGCCGAGGAACACCGCCAGCGCCAGGCTGAGCACAAAGCCCACCAGCACCACGGCGAACAACACGCGCTCGCGCTCTTCGAAATCGCTTTGGTCCTGCAACAGTACGTAGCGCCGCCCGTCGACCACTTCGACCATGGCGTGGTACGACAGCGCCTCGCGGAATACCTCATGGAAACCGGGCTCAAGGTGGCGCAGGTCCTTGGGCAACTCGAAGTCGCCGGGGCCACCACTGAAATAAAACAGCTGGTCCGGCTCGGGTCGGTGCCGCCAGTCCTCGACGGTGTCCATCAGCAGCAGGCGTTGCAAGTCGCCGCCCAGGCCCGCCGAGATCAACTTCTCTTCCACCAGGTGCACCGTCGCCACGATACCCATGGCGAAGGCCCCCGCCACCAACGCACTCATCAAGGCAAAGGCGATGATGATCCGTTGCGCAAGGCTTTGCTTAAACTCCATCACGACCCTCAGCCAGGCGATAACCCACACCGTGCACCGTCTGCAGCAACGGCTTGGCAAAAGGTTTATCGATCACTTGGCGCAATTGGTGAACGTGGCTGCGCAGGCTGTCACTGTCCGGGCAGTCATCGCCCCACAGGGCTTCTTCGAGAATTTCGCGGCGCAGCACGTGCGGGCTCTTCTGCATCAGCACCGCCAGCAGTTTCAGGCCGACTGGGTTGAGCTTGAGCAGGCGCCCTTCGCGGGTAACTTCCAGGGTATCGAGGTCGTAGCTCAGGTCACCGACCTGCAGGGCGCGGCGACCGCCGCCCTGGGCACGGCGCAGCACGGCTTCGATACGTGCGGCCAGTTCCGACAGGGCAAAGGGCTTGAGCAGGTAGTCATCAGCGCCGGACTTGAAGCCCTGCAGCCGGTCATCGAGTTGGTCGCGGGCGGTGAGCATGATCACCGGCGTATCGCGGCGGGCGTCCTCACGCAGGCGTTTGCACAGGGTGTAGCCATCAATGCCGGGCAGCATGATGTCGAGCACGATCAGGTCGTAATGCTCGGTGGCGGCCAGGTGCAGGCCCGACAAACCGTCCTGCGCACAGTCCACGGTGTAGCCCTTCAGCCCCAGGTAGTCGGCCAGGTTGGCCAGAATATCGCGGTTGTCTTCAACCAGTAGAATTCGCATGGGCAGTGTCTCCGTACGCGGTAACGGCCGTGTTGGCTCGCGCAGCTTAAGGCCAAGTGTGGCTCAGGGATAGACCCGCAAGCGCCGTCGATAAAGGTTTTCAACCGATTAATTAGTCGAACGAGTTTTTCACTATAGCTTCACAAACTGACTACAGTGTCAGGGCGAAGATCGCGCCCATCGATATAAGGAAGTTGGACATGGGGTTTCTCAAAACAGCGCCTATGCGCTATTTGCTGCTGGTCACCGGTGCCTGGCTGTTGGTTTTCCTGCTCACGCGCAGCGTGCTGCTCATCACTCACCTGGACGAAGTCGGTGGCAACCTGCTGCCGGTGTTTGGCGTGGGCCTGCTGTACGACCTGGGCTTTCTGGCCTATGCCGCCCTGCCACTGGGGTTGTATCTGCTGCTGTGCCCACCTGCCCTCTGGCGCCGTCGCGGTCACCGCTGGTTCCTGCAGGCGGTACTGACCGTCAGCCTGTTCGCCATGCTGTTCACCTCGGTCGCCGAATGGTTGTTCTGGGATGAATTCGGCGTGCGCTTCAACTTTATCGCCGTCGATTACCTGGTGTACTCCGATGAGGTGTTGAACAACCTGCTGGAGTCCTACCCGATCGGCAAGCTGCTCAGCCTGCTGGCGATGCTCGCCGTTGTGTTGAGCCTGGCTCTGCGCAGACCGTTCATCGCCGCGATGAATGCACCGCTGCCGGCAATGCGGGGTCGCCTGGTCAATGCCCTGGGCCTGTTGGTGGTTGCTGGCCTCAGCCTGCAACTGATCAGCCAGGACAGCCCACGCGCCCAAGGTGGCAACGCCTACAAGAACGAACTGGCGAGCAATGGCCCGTATCAGTTTTTCGCCGCGTTCCGTAACAACGAACTGGACTACACCCAGTTCTATAAAAGCCTGCCCGCGGACGTTGTCGCCAAACAGTTGCGCGCCGAACTGAGTGAGCCCAATGCTCGCTTCATCGACAAGGACCCCTTGGATATCCGCCGCGCCATCGATAACCCCGGCACGCTGCGCACACCCAATATCGTGCTGGTGACCATCGAAAGCTTCAGCGCCAAATACATGGGCAGCAACGGCGACGAGCGCAACCTGACGCCCAACCTGGATGCGCTGCGCAAACAAAGCCTGTATTTCAATAATTTCTATGCCACCGGCACCCGCACTGACCGAGGCCTGGAGGCCATCACCCTGGCGATCCCACCCACGCCGGGCCGCTCCATTGTCAAGCGCATCGGCCGCGAAAGCGGCTTTGCCAGCCTGGGCCAGCAACTCACCGCCATCGGCTACGACAGCGTGTTCGTCTACGGCGGACGTGGCTACTTCGACAATATGAATGCGTTCTTCAGCGGCAACGGCTATCGGGTCGTCGACCAGAGCAGCGTGCCAGAATCGGAGATCTCATTTAAAAACGCCTGGGGCATGGCCGACGAAGACCTCTACAAACAAACCCTGAAACTGGCCGATGCCGACTACGCCAAGCAGCAGCCGTTCCTGCTGCAACTGATGACCACCTCCAACCATCGCCCCTACACGTACCCGGATGGGCGCATCGATATCAAATCCGGTAACGGCCGCGACGGTGCGGTGAAGTACACCGACCACGCCATCGGTGAGTTCCTGGAGGCGGCACGCCAGAAGCCGTGGTTCGATAACACGATCTTCGTGTTTGTCGCCGACCACACTGCCGGCAGCGCGGGCAAGGAAGACTTGCCCATCAGCAACTACCAGATACCGCTATTCATCTACGCCCCCAAGCTGGTCGACGCCCGGGAAACCGCACAACTGGCCAGCCAGATCGACCTGGCGCCCACCTTGCTCGGCCTGCTCAACCTGAGCTACGAATCGACCTTCTTCGGTCGCAACCTGCTGCAAGACAACCCACTGCCACCCCGTGTGGTGGTCGGCAACTACCAGCACCTGGGGCTGTTTGACGGTAAAGACCTGGCGATCCTCAGCCCGCGCCAGGGCCTGCGTCGCCACGATCAGGCCCTGGGTGAAAGCCAGGAGCTGCGGGTGGGCAGTGATGACCCGCTGATCCTGCGCGCCATCACCTACTACCAGGCCGCCAGCTATGGCTTCAAACAGCAGTTGCTGGGCTGGAAAGCGCCGAAGGTCGCAGAACCCGCCATCAGCGCCCGCTGATCGCCACGCGTGGCCCTTGCCTCCTGCGGGGCAAGGGCGTAAGACTTGCGCCCATTCTCCGGCGACGACGCCTTTTCATGTCCGACACCCTGCTGCTGATCGAAGATGACCGCCCACTGGCCGCCCTGACGGCGGAGTTCCTGCGCGCCGAAGGTTTCAGCGTGGCGGTGGAGCACCGTGGCGACCGTGCCGCCCAGCGTATTCTCGACGAAAAACCGGCGTTGTTGATTCTGGATGTGATGCTACCCGGCATCGACGGTTTTACCCTGTGCCGACAGATCCGCGAGCAGTACCCCGGCCTGATCCTGATGATGACGGCACTCGACGAAAACGCCGAGCAACTGACGGGGTTCAACGTCGGTGCGGACGATTACGTGGTCAAACCGGTCGACCCGCTGTTGTTGCTGGCCCGTATCCGCTCATTGCTACGTCGCCATCCCCAGGCACCCCGTGCGTATTACCAGTGGGGCACGTTTCGATTGGACCTCGACTGCCATTTCGCCTGGCTCGATGAGGTGCCCTTGCAGTTCTCGGTGGCCGAGTTCGAATTGCTTGCGATCTTCGCCCGCCACTGCGGGGTGTTGCTGACCCGGGAAAAACTCCTGCAAAGCCTGCGCGGCCTGGAGTACGACGGGCTCAATCGCTCGGTGGATATGCGCGTGTCGCGCCTGCGCAAAAAGCTGATGAGCCTGGGCTGCCCGGTGACGATCCAGACCATCACCGCCCAGGGCTACCTGTTTGTCGAAACACCGCAAGAGGCCCGACATGTTCTCTAGAGTGCGACCCTGGACGGCGATTCTCGCGGGCACCGGCTGGGGCGCGTTGACCCTGTATTTGCTGTGGCTGTGCGCCAATGCCTCGGTGTTTGTCGGCGAATACAGCTTTTTGCGCTTGATGGCCGGGCCGGGCTATCTGGTGGCGGAGCAGCTCAAGACCTTGCCGGCTGACCAGCGTGAAGCGCGTATGGAGGTACTGCGCGCGCGCTTCCAGTACCCGATCCGGCTCGTCACCCTGGATGAGGTCGAACTGCCGCCCGAAGCGCTGATCATGCTTCAGCACCAGCAACCGGCGCAGAGCAGCGATGAAGACATCACCTATTTCCCGCTCGACGACAAAACGCTGATCCAATTCGGCCCGATGTGGGGAACCGCCGAGGTCAAGGACCTGCTGCAATTCCCGGTGTATGGGATCACCGCGTGCGTGGCCGGCCTGCCGCTGGTGCTGTGGATGTGGTTCGGTCTGCGCGCACGCCGCCAGCGTAGCGCCGACCTGCAAGCACTCGATGTTTGCCTGGGCACCCTGGCCCGTACGCCCAATGCGATGCTGCCAGCCATGGGCAAGGAATGGGCGCCCGTGCTGCAGACCTTGCAGCAACATGCCCACGACATCAACGCCATGAGCGAACGTCACCGAGAGGTTTCCCAGGCCGTCTCCCATGAGTTGCGCACGCCGCTGGCACGCATGCGTTTTGCCTTGACCCTGCTGGGCAAAAGCGACGACCCGTCCACGCGCATACGCTTGCAGGAACGCCTGCAAACCGATGTGGAAGAGCTTGAAGCCCTGGTGCGCGCCAGCCTGGCCTTTGCCCGGATGGCGGGCGCACCCGCCGACCTGCAGCATGAGCCCATCCCTATCCGTGACTGGCTGCATCAGGAGTTTGCCTTGCTCGACGGGCACCAGCGGCGCCTGAGCCTGGACACCGAGCCGGCGGACCTGCAAATGATCGGCGACCGCGCCTTGTTGCATTTGATCGTGCGCAACTTGTTGAGCAACGCCATCACCTACGCCCGTGACCAAGTGAGCGTCAGCGCTGCCCACCAGGATGACCAGCACCTGGTGCTGCATGTGGACGACGACGGCCCCGGCATACTCGCCGAAAACCGCGAAAAGATATTCGAGCCGTTTGTGCGACTGGCCATGGGCGGCGATGACCCCGGCGGCTTCGGCCTCGGGCTGGCACTGGCCAGGCGCGCCAGCCAATGGCATCGCGGTGAGTTGTCGGTGGCGCGTAGCCCGTTGGGCGGGGCACGCCTGACCCTGATCCTGCCGCTGCGTCCGCAATAGCCTGCGTGTTACAGCCTGTGACAGTGAACCGTTGGCATTCTCCGTAATCTCGCCACCTGATCCAGGGTTGCCCCTGCGCCCTGGGTCCCCGTCCTCTGGACCCGGTTGGAGAGCCCGTTCATGCGTCCCCCAAAACAGCATTTATCCACGTTGATGCTATCGCTGTGTATCGTCGCCAGCGCGCTGCTGGCCAGTCAGGCGGCTGCCGTGAGCCGCGCAGCGCCTGACTTCACTGGTTCGATCAAGTCGCCCGGCTACGACGCCCACACCCTTAAACTGCTGGGCGAGGTGACCATGTCCAGCCGCTGGCGGCGGCCCATACCCAGGCCACGCACTAAAGCCGCGACTCTGTCTGCCCAAGGCCCGCTCGGCCATACGTCTGCACCGTGGTCCGCTGCACGTGTGCCCTCGGCGCTTGCCAGGGGGATGACATTCAAGAAGCTGTTGCGACGCGGCGGCATGGGTTGAGCGGTCAACCGGACATAAAAAAACCCCGCCTGCATCACTGCAGGCGGGGTTTTTTATGAGCCGGGTAAGGCTGGCTTACATCATGCCGCCCATGCCACCCATGCCGCCCATGTCAGGCATACCGCCGCCAGCCGAGCCTTCAGCCTTAGGCTCGTCGGCAATTGCAGCTTCGGTGGTCAGGATCAGACCGCCGATGGAAGCCGCGGCTTGCAGCGCGGAACGAGTCACCTTGGTAGGGTCCAGGATGCCCATTTCGATCATGTCGCCGTAGACGCCAGTCGCAGCGTTGTAACCGTAGTTACCTTTGCCGTTCTTGACTTCGTTGACTACAACGCTTGGCTCGTCGCCGGAGTTGGCAGCGATCTGACGCAGCGGCGCTTCAACAGCGCGACGCAGCACAGCGATACCCACGTTCTGGTCAGCGTTGTCGCCGGTCAGGTTGGTCAGGGCTTCCAGAGCACGGATCAGCGCAACGCCACCGCCAGGTACCACGCCTTCTTCAACGGCTGCGCGGGTTGCGTGCAGGGCGTCTTCAACGCGGGCCTTCTTCTCTTTCATTTCAACTTCGGAACCGGCGCCAACCTTGATCACTGCAACGCCGCCGGACAGCTTGGCCAGACGCTCTTGCAGTTTTTCACGGTCGTAGTCCGAGGAAGTTTCGGCAACCTGGGCACGGATCTGAGTGATACGCGACTGGATGTCCTGATCTACACCAGCACCGTCAACGATGATGGTGTTTTCCTTGGAGATGGTCACGCGCTTGGCGCTACCCAGGTTTTCCAGGGTGGCGCTTTCCAGGCTCAGGCCGATCTCTTCGGAGATAACGGTAGCGCCGGTCAGTACGGCGATGTCCTGCAGCATGGCCTTGCGACGGTCGCCGAAGCCTGGCGCCTTGACGGCTGCGACTTTAACGATGCCACGCATGTTGTTCACAACCAGCGTCGCCAGGGCTTCGCCTTCAACGTCTTCGGAAACGATCAGCAGTGGGCGGCCAGCTTTGGCCACGGCTTCCAGCACTGGCAGCAGTTCGCGGATGTTGGAGATCTTCTTGTCGACCAGCAGGATCAGCGGGCTGTCCAACTCGGCAACCATGGTTTCCGGCTTGTTGACGAAGTACGGGGACAGGTAGCCACGGTCGAACTGCATGCCTTCGACAACCGACAGTTCGTTTTCCAGGCCCGAACCTTCTTCCACGGTGATCACGCCTTCCTTGCCGACTTTTTCCATGGCTTGGGCAATGATGTCACCGATGGAGCTGTCGGAGTTGGCGGAGATGGTGCCTACCTGAGCGATAGCCTTGGTGTCGGCACATGGCTTGGACAGGTTTTTCAGCTCGGCAACGATGGCGATGGTCGCCTTGTCGATGCCGCGCTTGAGGTCCATCGGGTTCATGCCGGCAGCGACGGCCTTGTAGCCTTCGTTGACGATGGCCTGGGCCAGGACGGTCGCGGTGGTGGTACCGTCGCCTGCGTCATCGTTGGCACGGGAGGCAACGTCTTTGACCAGCTGCGCGCCCATGTTTTCGAAACGGTCTTTGAGTTCGATTTCTTTGGCGACGGAAACGCCGTCCTTGGTGATGGTCGGAGCGCCGAAGCTCTTCTCGATGATCACGTTACGGCCTTTCGGGCCCAGGGTCGCTTTTACTGCGTCAGCCAGGACGTTGACACCGGTGAGCATTTTCTTGCGGGCGGAATCGCCGAATTTAACTTCTTTAGCAGCCATGATCGATATTCCTTAAATACTTTGGAGTAACGGGAAAATGAGCGGGGAAATCAGTCTTCCAGAACAGCGAGAATCTCGTTCTCAGCCATAACCAGCAGGTCTTCGCCGTCGACTTTCACTGTGTTGCTGCCGGAGTAAGGGCCGAAAACAACCTTGTCACCCACTTTCACGGCCAGCGCGCGTACATCACCGTTCTCCAGGGTCTTGCCTGGGCCCGCAGCGACGATCACACCGTGGTTGGCTTTTTCAGCAGCCGAACCTGGCAGAACGATACCGCCAGCGGTTTTCTTTTCTTCTTCGCTGCGACGGATTACGACGCGGTCGTGCAGAGGACGAAGCTTCATTGTCGATCTCTCCTAATTGTGTTTTTCATCGGCCGGTATCAATTCCGGCGGGTTAAATTCCGGCGGTGCCGGTCGCGGTTCGCGGGGCGAAACGCGGAAGTCTGTCCAGTGTCACCACCAGAAACCTTGCGGTGACCGTTACATAAGGGCGCATATGCTTATTACAAGGGGCCGGGGATGAAAATTTTTGTGTCTGCCTGCGGTTAAACGCAGCATGGCACCCGAAGGTGCCGTGCCAATGAAGCGGTTATTTGCTGTCGCGGTGTTCGAACTCGCCTTCGATCACATCCCCTTCACGCCCCAGCGGCTGGCGCGGAGCGGGGCCGCCACGGGGTTGCAGGTCGTCGGCGAAAGCTCGCTGGCGAATCGCCGCCTCTTCGGCACGCTGGCGCATCTTGCCGGCCAGCAGCTTGCGGGTGAACGGCAGCAGCATCACCAGGCCGACCACATCGCTGATGAAGCCCGGCAGGATCAACAGGCCACCCGCCAGGGCCATCATCAGGCCTTCAAGCATGGTCTGGGCGGGCAGCTCGCCACGGTTCAGGCTTTCACGGGCACGCAGCGCCGTGGCCAGGCCGGCGACGCGCAGCACCAGGACGCCGAGCATCGAGCCGAGAATGATCAGCAACAGGGCCGGGAAAAACCCGATCGCGCTGCTGACTTGAACGAATACGAACAGCTCCAACACCGGGAACAGCAGAAAGAGCAATAAAAAAGGGCGCATCAAATGGTTCCTCAACGCAAGAATGCCTTGCCAGTCCACCTTAGATGACGTCGCCGTTTCGTGAATTCAAGCGTCGGCGCTGGCTTTTTTCGGCCAGGCCTCGGCGTGGGCCAATGAAACCAGGGCTTCGCGTACTTGTGTCGGCGTGTTGCAAGGCTCCGCAAATGGCAACCAATATAAGGATTGGCCGACACGCAAGTGCATGCCTTCGCTGTCGATGCCGGCCAATTGGGCGGGCTCGGAGATGGGCAAACCGCTGAGATCGACGTAATGGGCAATGGCCTTGGCGTGATCGCTGTTCATGTGCTCGATCATGCTGCGCTCGGCCTTGCCGGCGAACGGGTTGACCAGGGTCAACTGGTCGACCCAGTGAATCGCGCCAAAACCACCGATGTACCGGTGGCGTACGGGCTTGAGAACCCAGAAGTCAAAGTCGTGGGCCTTGTGGTAGTTGGCAGAATCCGGGAAGTAGCGGTAATAACGCTCGGCCGCCGCCTCGATGGCGTCGCCCTCCTCCAGTTTTTCCGCTTCGGCCAGGTAGGTCAGGCGCCCGACGGCCTGCACATCATCGGCCTCGCGTTCCCCCACCAGCAAAGAGCATTTGGGGTCTTTCTGCAGGTTGTGGGTGTGCTGGGCGATACGGCTGATCAGGATCAACGGGCGACCCTGATCGTCGAGGCAATACGGTACGACCGAGCCGAACGGGAAGCCGGGCATGGCTTTGGACAAAGTGGAGAGAGCCCCACGGTATTCCTTGAGCAACAGCTCTCGGGCGTTCTTGGCAACCTGTGCGCTCAACGTATGACTCCTCGGGTATTCAGCCGCCCATGGCATATGGGAATGGATCTCAACGCAAGGTAATCATTATCGGCAAAGGTTGCCAAGCAGGTTTTGTTCGACCGTGTTACCAGGCCACGCCGAAGCCCGCGGTGTAGCGGGTCTTGCTCAGGCTGCTGTCGGAGTCGCCGCTGATCACGTCGCGCTCGGCCTTGAGGTTGAGGGAGGCCCACTCGGTGACTTTGTAGCGCAGGCCCATTTCCGCATCCAGCGAGTACTCAGCAGGACCGTCGATAGGCTTGCCCACCTCACCATTGGTGAAGAATTCGACGGTCTTGCCCACCAGGTAGCGGTTGTAGTTCCACTTCATGGCCAGGGAATAGAAGTTGTCCTTGCCGCCGTCGGCGTATTCATAGTCGGTGCGGTTGACCAGCGAGCCCAGGGAGAACGCCCCCAGCTCATCGTCCCAGAACTGGTAGCCAGGGCCGGTACCGACGGTGCGCTGGCGCGAGAGGTCTTCAACCTTGTCACGCTTGTAGGTCAAGCGCCCCTGCCAGAACCAGTGTTCGGTCAGGAAGCGGTCGAGATCGTATTCCAGTGCCCAGTTGTCGGTGGTGGTGACATCGTCCTGGAATTCGCGGTTGTACTCGCCCTGTCCGGTATGGCGCCATTGACCATGGCGGGCGGTGGTCTTGAAATCGATGTCGTAGTCGTTGGTGTCTTTGTCGGCGCGTTTATAGTCCAGCGCCATGTCCACATTGCCCTTCCACACCAGGTCTTCGATCACAGGCTTGGGCTTGATGATCTGCTGGATGCTTGCCAAGTCCACCGTCTTGGGCGCTTCACCGTTGGCCAGCACCACCTTGCCATCCTCCGCTGCTTTCAGGGATTTGGCCTTCTCGCCGGTGTAGGCGTCCTGCTTGACCAGCAACTCCTGGTCGCTCTCCAGGGTTTTCACCTGCTTCCAGTCCACGGGGATGGCACCGGCGTAGTCAGTCTGGATCAGCAATTTGCCGCCATCGAAGACTTTGATCTTGCCAGTCAGGCGGTCACCGTTCTTCAACCAGACGGTGTCGGCCAGCAAGGGCGTGGAAGCACTGAAAACAGCAAGGCACAGCAGGGTTCTGGACAACATAAGCGGGTATGGGGCTCAAGGTTGGCGAAAAGGAGGCATTATCGTGTTAGATAGCTAGGACTGACTCAAGTATCGAGGTCGAGTTCAATGCTCATCGCGATGTTTACAGACGTTTCTTACAAATATGCCGACGATTTAAACGGATAGCCGCTCAATGAATCAACCTGCCGAGTCGCCGCAAAGCCCCGCCGAGATGCGTCGTACCGCTCTTTACCTGACGCTGGCGCAAGTGCCCGAAGGCTGCGTGGTGAGTTACGGCGAGCTGGCTCACCTGGCGGGCCTTGGCCGTGCCGCACGCTGGGTGGGCCGTACATTGAGCCAACTGCCCGAGGACACCCGGCTGCCCTGGCACCGCGTACTGGGTGCCGGTGGTCGGATAAGCCTGCCGGTGGGCAGTGCCTCGGGTGACGAACAACGGGCGCGTTTGCGCGATGAAGGCGTCATGGTCCGCAACAATCGCGTGGATATTCAGCGCCATGGCTGGCGCCCGGTAGAGCACAGCGGTTAGAGTGCGCGCTTTGTTTCCGCAAATCTGAGGCAGACTCCAGCCCATGCCCCGTAAAACCTGGCGCGCCGCGCTCGCTGCCTATGCCAGCCCTTCGACGTTAGTCCTGTTGTTGCTCGGCTTTGCCGCCGGCCTGCCTTACATGTTGGTGTTCTCGACGCTTTCAGTGTGGTTGCGCGAGGCCGGTGTGGCACGCGAGACCATCGGCTATGCGAGCCTGATCGGTTTGGCGTATGCCTTTAAATGGGTCTGGTCGCCGCTGCTCGACCAATGGCGCCTGCCGCTGCTCGGTAAACTCGGACGCCGCCGTTCCTGGCTGGTGCTGGCCCAGTCGCTGGTGATCCTCGGATTGATCGGCATGGGCTTCTGCGACCCGCAGAAACACTTGTCCTGGCTGATCGCTATCGCCGTCATCGTGGCTTTCGCCTCCGCCACCCAGGACATCGCGGTCGACGCCTACCGTCTGGAAATCGCCGACGACAGCCGCCAGGCTGCGCTGGCCGCCAGCTACATGTCCGGTTATCGCATCGCCGCGCTGCTGGCCACGGCAGGCGCACTGTTTTTTGCCGAAGGGTTCGGCTCCACAGGTTTCAACTACAAGCACTCGGCCTGGACCGGCACCTACGTACTGTTCGGCGTGCTGATGATTCCGGCACTGCTGACCACGCTGTTCATGCGCGAACCTGATGTGCCACTGCGCACCCAGTTGCAGGCCGGGCGCTACAGCTTCGTACACCAACTGGCATCGGTGTTTGTGCTGATCGTGCTGCTGGTATCGGTACCGGCAATGTTTACCCAGTTGTTCAACACCGACTTCGGCAGCGTGATATTCCACGGCGTGAGCCTGTGGGATCTGCTGATGGAAGACCGCGCCTTCCTGCGCGCCATCCTCTATATAACCCTCACGTCGCTGTGCCTGTCGGCCATGGGTCGCCGGGGTCTGGCGCCGGTGCTGACACCGGTCAATGACTTCATCCTGCGTTACCGCTGGCAGGCGTTGCTGTTGTTGGGACTGATCGCCACCTATCGCATGTCCGACACCGTGATGGGCGTGATGGCCAACGTGTTCTACATTGACCAGGGCTTCACCAAGGACCAGATCGCCGGCGTCAGCAAGATCTTCGGCCTGATCATGACCCTGCTGGGTGCAGGCATGGGCGGCCTGCTGATTGTGCGCTTCGGTATCCTGCCGATCCTGTTCATCGGCGGTGTGGCGTCGGCCGGCACCAACCTGCTGTTCGTGATGCTCGCCGACATGGGCCCGGACCTGCAGATGCTGATCTTCACCATTTCCCTGGATAACTTCAGCTCAGGGCTGGCGACCTCGGCGTTTGTGGCGTACCTGTCGAGCCTGACTAACCTCAAGTTCTCCGCCACCCAATATGCCCTGCTCAGCTCGATCATGCTGTTGCTGCCACGCCTGATCGGCGGGTATTCGGGGGTGATGGTGGAGAAGTTCGGGTATCACAATTTCTTCCTGATCACCTGCCTGCTGGGCGTGCCGACGCTGTTCCTGATCGCGTTGCACTGGTTCCAGGAAAATCGGCGGGCGCGGTTGAGTCCGCCGACCGAAGACTGACAATGTGGGAGGGGCTTGCCCCCGATAGCAGGTTGTCAGGCGCTTATGTGTTACTGATCCACCGCTATCGGGGGCAAGCCCCCTCCCACATACCCCTCTGCGTTCTGATGCCTGTACTCCAGCAGCCGGCGCCCGTACAATCCCAAGTCATTTCAAGTCCAAGCAACCGACAACGGCCTACCATGCGTACCAGTCAATATTTGCTCGCCACACAGAAAGAAACGCCTTCAGACGCGGTCGTGATCAGTCATCAGCTGATGCTGCGCGCCGGCATGATCCGCAAACTGGCCTCCGGCCTGTACACCTGGCTGCCCATGGGCTTGAAGGTGATGCGCAAGGTCGAAGCCATCGTTCGTGAAGAAATGAACGCCGCCGGCTCTCTGGAAGTGTTGATGCCGAGCACCCAACCGGCTGAACTGTGGCAGGAATCCGGGCGCTGGGAAGAGTACGGCCCGGAGTTGCTGCGCTTCAAGGATCGCCATGGCCGGGATTTCTGCGCCGGCCCGACCCACGAAGAAGTGATCACCGACCTGATGCGCAACGAGCTGAGCAGCTACAAGCAGCTGCCGCTGAACCTGTATCAGATCCAGACCAAGTTCCGTGACGAAATCCGCCCACGCTTCGGCTTGATGCGCGGTCGCGAATTCATCATGAAGGACGCCTATTCGTTCCACGCTGACCAGGCGTCCTTGCAGGTCACCTACGACCGTATGCACCAGGCCTACTGCAACGTGTTCACGCGCCTGGGCCTGAAGTTCCGCCCAGTTGAAGCCGACAATGGCTCCATCGGCGGCGCCGGCTCCCACGAATTCCACGTGCTGGCCGAGTCCGGCGAAGACGACATCGTGTTCAGCAACGGCTCCGACTACGCGGCGAACATCGAGAAAGCCGAAGCCGTGCCACGGGAAACATCCCGCCCGGCGCCGGCCGAAGAACTGCGCCTGGTGGACACGCCGGATACCAAGACCATCGCGGCCCTGGTGGAGAAATTCAATCTGCCGATTGAAAAGACCATCAAGACCCTGATCGTGCGCGCCGAGGAGGAAGGCAAGCTGATCGCCCTGGTAATCCGTGGCGACCACGAGCTCAACGAAATCAAGGCCGCCAACCAACCTGGCGTGGCCAGCCCGCTGGTCATGGCCACCGACGCCGAACTGCGCGACGCCATTGGCGCCGGTGCCGGTTCGCTCGGCCCGCTGAACCTGCCGCTGCCGATCATCATCGACCGTTCGGTCGAGCTGATGAGCGACTTCGGGATCGGCGCAAACATCGACGACAAGCACTACTTCGGCGTGAACTGGGAACGTGACCTGCCGGTGCCGACCGTGGCCGACCTGCGTAACGTCGTGGCCGGCGACCCTAGCCCGGACGGCAAGGGCACCCTGGAAATCAAGCGCGGCATCGAAGTCGGGCACATCTTCCAGCTGGGCAACAAGTACAGCAAGGCAATGAAGTGCGAAGTGCTGGGCGAGAACGGCAAGCCGATCACCCTGGAGATGGGCTGCTACGGCATTGGCGTATCCCGCGTGGTTGCCGCTGCCATCGAGCAGAACAACGATGACAAAGGCATCATCTGGAGTGACGCCCTGGCGCCGTTCCAGGTCGCCCTGGTGCCGCTGCGTTATGAAACCGAGCAAGTGCGCGAAGCCACCGACAAGCTGTATGCCGAATTGACGGCTGCTGGTTTTGAAGTGCTGCTGGATGACCGGGACAAGAAAACCAGCCCGGGCATCAAGTTCGCCGACATGGAACTGATTGGCATCCCGCACCGGATCGTGGTCAGTGACCGCGGCCTGGCCGATGGCAATCTGGAATACAAGAGCCGGACCGAAGCCGAAGCCCAACCGTTGCCGGTGGCTGACGTGCTGTCTTTCCTCCAGGCGCGTATTCGTCGCTGAAAACCAGATCAAGAGAAGTCATGTTCAAGCGAAACACCAGAGCCCTGGGGGGCGCCGCCTTGTGCGGCGCCCTGCTGGTCAGCGGCTGCGCCAACCAGATGTCGCAACGCAGTGAGCACGAGGAGCGGGTCGAGCGTAAGTTGCTCGACCACAGCCTGCAGATCGATGTCGGCGAGCCCAAAGTGCTGGAGCTGCCGCAACGCCGGGTTCGCATTCACGAGCAGAAGACCTTCGAGGTCACCGAGTTCGAAGTCACCCGTCGTTACGACCGCTATACCCCTTACCAGCCCTGGCGCAAGCTCTACGAGATGCCCTTGGGTGCAGTCGCCCTGGTGGCGGGCGCGGGCGCCAACGTGGCGAATATCTTCGCCCTCGGCCACCTGCCGACCAGCATGACCCATGACTGGCTGATCTATGGCGTGGACGGCCTCAACCCGTTCATGAACGTGCAATCCCACGGCCGTGCGCAACAGAACCTGGCGGGTATCGATGAAGTCCAGCGCGACAAGCGCGTGGAGTATTCGAGCCTGCCCTGGAGCGAACGCCCGGTGCAGGTCACCGCCGGCAAGCAGACCCATGAGTTGACCACCGACCGCAACGGCGTCCTGCGCCTGAACCTGTTGGACAGCCCATTTGCCGAGCAGGACCTGAACCGCGTCACGACCTTGAAGATCAGTGTGGAAGATGGCCAGGACGATGTGCATTCGGACTCGACCCTGGCGATCAGCAGCACCCTGCGCGGCAAGTTGCTGGAAGCCCACGGCCTGATCTACGACGACTTGGAAGACGACGAAGTCAGCCAGTGGGTGCACCGGGTCAAGCGCTTGTCGGAACTGGGCCTGGAAGAAGAAGCCAGCGAACTGGAACAGAGCCTGATCGAACTGACCCGCAATGATCCCGAGTTGCAGCAAGAGTTTCTGCAGGCGCTGACCAAGGATGCGGGGCGGCTAGTCGCAGATCCTGGAGCACGCTGAGCCCCTCAAATTGTTGGCGGTCAAATGTGGGAGGGGGCTTGCCCCCGATTGCAGCGGGTCAGCTATAGATAGGCTGGCTGATCCACTGCTATCGGGGGCAAGCCCCCCTCCCACAATTTGCTCCCCATTTTTACCAGGAGAATTCGAGCTGCTCGTTGCCGTTACTCAGATCCAGCAAGCGCACCCCAATCCCCAACAAGCGCACCGGCTTCCCCCCCCGGTTGAACGCCTGCGTCAGCAACTGTTGATAACTCTCCAGGTCCCGCCCTGCCCCCGCCTGCTCCAATGTGGTCTGGGTAAAGTCATGAAACTTCACCTTCACGAACGGCTTGCCGGCCCGGTAACTGCTGTCGATGCGCGCCATGCGCCCGGCCAGGGTTTCCATCAGTTCGGGGAGTTTGGCCAGGCAGCTTGAGAGATCCGGCAGGTCGACATCGTAGGTATTTTCCACACTGATCGATTGCCGACGACTGTCGTTCTGCACCACACGGTCATCGATCCCACGCGCCAGGCTCCACAGCCGCTCGCCAAAACTGCCGAATTCGCGCACCAGCGCCAGCTTGTTCCACTCGCGCAGTTGCAGGCAGTCTTCAATGCCCAGGCGTGCCAGTTTATCGGCCGTGACCTTGCCCACACCGTGCAACTTGCTGACCCGCAACTGCGAGACAAAATCTTCGACCTGGTCCGGGGTAATCACAAACAGGCCGTTGGGCTTCTTCCAGTCGCTGGCGATCTTGGCCAGGAACTTGTTCGGCGCCACGCCTGCGGACACGGTGATATGCAGTTGGTTGGAGACACGGCGACGAATGTCCTGGGCGATGCGCGTGGCGCTTCCGCCAAAGTGCGGGCTGTCGGACACATCCAGGTAAGCCTCATCCAGCGACAGCGGCTCGATCAAGTCGGTGTAGTCGCGAAAGATCGTCTGGATTTCCTTGGAGGCTTCCTTATAGGCATCCATGCGCGGCTTGACGATGGTCAGGTCCGGGCACAGCTTCAAGGCATGTCGCGACGACATGGCCGAGCGCACGCCATAGGCGCGTGCCTCGTAGTTGCAGGTGGCGATCACCCCGCGCCGGTCCGCCGAGCCGCCCACCGCCAGCGGTTTTTGCGCCAGGCTCGGGTCATCGCGCATCTCGATGGCGGCGTAGAAGCAATCACAGTCGACGTGGATGATTTTGCGCTGCGTCATATAAACGGGGTGTTTACCTACGGGTGGCCAGTATCGCACTCGCACCTGTATATAGCACCAGTAGTTTGAATCTTCCGCTTGAGCGGTAGGAAAATTCCAGAATGAATTTATTTTCTCAATCGGATTTGCCCTTACGATAGAGCTGAAAGCCTCGGCCAGACTGGGCCCGAGGGGTATCAAGGGGCCTTTATAGAGAGCTAAGCGATTGAACCACAAGCGCTTTTCTTTAATTCACAGGTTGACACACCGGCGTTCCTCTGTAGAATGCCGACACACAGACGCGGGATGGAGCAGTCTGGTAGCTCGTCGGGCTCATAACCCGAAGGTCGTCGGTTCAAATCCGGCTCCCGCAACCAAACATCAAGAAAGGCTACTCGAAAGAGTGGCCTTTTTTGTGCGTGCCTGTTTTGTCATGTACGAAAATTGTAAGACAAAAAAATCTTTGCCATCGCGCACTTACGGTGCATGACCAACATTCAGAGTCCAATTCACACTTATTTGACCCATCGGCCCGATAACGGTTGACACCTCGGCGTTGGACTGTAGAATGCCGCCCACAGACGCGGGATGGAGCAGTCTGGTAGCTCGTCGGGCTCATAACCCGAAGGTCGTCGGTTCAAATCCGGCTCCCGCAACCAAACATCAAGAAAGGCTACTCGAAAGAGTGGCC